>WNGB01002175.1_pt1 | contig 114931 bp, 108 predicted proteins | sample 5400681 | NCBI WGS metagenome assembly WNGB01 (sample SAMN13153367, study PRJNA577476) | soil metagenome | isolation source: 115 cm soil or saprolite under grassland replicate 2 | place: USA:California | collected 2016-06-15
CGGCGCTTCTACTTCCGCCCGCGCAAGATGATCTCGCTGGGCGCCGAGATGCTGCGCGACGGTGCCGTGCTGCGCCGGCGCCTCACCGAGGGCTATCAGTTCCTCCGCTTCCTCCGCAAGCATCGGCTGGAAACCGCGCGCTCCTAGTCTCAGCGTGGCGGGGGCGGATGAGGGTGGCGGGGTTCCCTTCCCGGACCACGCTGAGTCGCATTCGGCGTGGCCACTCGAGCCCGCCACGAGATTTTGGTTTGGGGCTTCGGAGAATCTCCCCAGAAGATACGGGTCCGGGAAGGGAGCCCCCGCCACCCTCATCCGCCCGGCGTGGCCGATCGTCATCTGATTCGAATCCGTTCACCATCGGAGGTTCTCGTCCCTCAGCTGGAGACGTTCAGGGTCGGTGGTGTCGGCGGGGCGCCTCCCTCCCCGGACCCGTATCTTCTGGGGAGATTCTCGACGCCAAAAACCACAATCTCGTGGCGGGCCAGAGTGGCCGAGCGGAATGCGACGCAGCGTGGTCCAGGGAGGGAGGCCCCCCGCCGGCGCCGCCGACCCGGCACCGACGCCCCCATGGCCACGCGGCGAGCCTGCAAGCCCTGCGTGCTAGCATGGATTCATGAAGGTCGTGATCATCGACGCCATCGCGCCGGAGGGTGTGGCCTACCTCGTCGAGCGCGGGTTCGAGGTGGAGCAGATATCGTCCAAGCTGCCTCGAGAGGAGCTGTTTCAGAAGATCTCGGGTGGCGAGGCCATCATCACGCGCTCATCCACCACCGTGAACACCGAGTTCCTCGCCCATGCGCGCCGCCTGCGCTTCCTGGGACGGGCCGGAGTGGGCGTGGACAACATCGACGTCGAGGCGTGCTCCCGCCAGGGCGTCATCGTGGCCAATGCGCCGCACGGCAACGTGGTCTCCGCGGCCGAGCACACGATGGGCATGCTCCTCGCCCTCGTGCGCAAGATTCCCGCGGCCCACGAAGCCCTCAAGCGGCTCGACTGGGACCGCGGCATCTACGGCTCGGAGCTCTTTCGCAAGACGGCGGGCGTCATCGGGCTGGGCAAGGTGGGATCGCGGGTCGCCGCCCGCCTGCGCTCCTTCGACATGGAGGTGCTGGTGTACGACCCGTACATTCCCGAGAGCCGCGCCCGCGATCTCAACGTGCGCCTCACCGATCTCCAGTCGCTGCTCACGCAGTCGGACATCGTCACCGTCCATGTCCCGCTCTCGAACGAGACGGAAAACATGCTGTCGGCGCGGGAGATCGCCATCATGAAGCCCGGGGTGCGCCTCGTCAATTGCGCCCGCGGGGGCATCGTCGACGAGGCTGCCCTCCTCGCCGCCCTCGACTCGGGGCACGTGGCGGGCGCCGCGGTCGACGTGTGGACCGAAGAGCCGCCCGTGTCGCCGCAGGTCAAGCGTCTCGTCCAGCACCCGAAGGTGGTGGTCACCCCTCACCTCGGCGCCAATTCGCAGGAGGCCCAGGTGAACGTGGCCATCGACGTGGCGCGACAGCTGGCGGCCTTTCGGGACGGCGAGCTCGTCGAGCACGCGGTCAACGTGCCCGTGGGCGACCGCGAGAGCATGACAGAGATCCGACCCTTCGTGACCCTCGCGGAGATCCTCGGCCGCTTCTGCCTCCAGCTCGAGAAGGACAATGTCGAGCTGGTAGAGGTAGAGGTCGCCGGGCACGTTGCCAAGCGTGATCCCGAGCTGATCGGTCGCGCGGTGCTGACCGGACTGCTCGGCGGCGTCACGGCCCAGGCCGTCAATCTCGTCAATGCCCGATTCCTGGCGCGCGAGCGGGGCGTGGAGGTCGCCATCAACACGGACGAGAAAGCGCCCACGGGCTATACGAATCTCGTCACGGTGACGACCCACGCGGGCTCCGGGCGGAAGATCATCGCGGGCACCGTCTTCGACGGCGTGCCGCGCATCGTGCGCCTGCGGGACCTGCATATCGAATTCGTGCCGGAAGGGCATATCCTCGTCCTGTCCTACGAGGACCGGCCGGGCATGGTGGGCAAGATCGGGACGATACTCGGCCGCCGCAATGTTAATATCGCGTCCATGCACGTCGGCCGTCGCACGAGGCGCGGCGGGGCCATCGTCGTCCTCCTTCTCGACGAGGACGTGCCACCGGAAGTGATGGAGGAAGTTTCCAAGGCGGTCGAGGCCGACTTCGCCCGCGTGATCCGATTGGGGGAATCATGACGCCCGTCCGACGAACTGCTCCCGCTCGCCGCACCGCTGCCCGACGGAGGGTTCCTCGAAGGGCCCGGCGCCCGGCCGGCTTCGAGTCTCGCCCCTGGGGCGGCTTCGAGAACATCGTGGAGGGCGGGGGGTACAAGGTGAAGCGCCTCACCGTCGAGCCCGGGCACCGGATCAGCCTGCAGCGTCATCGCTTCCGTGCGGAGCATTGGGTGGTGGTGGAGGGGTCGCCGCGCGTCATCGTCGAGGGGAAAGCGCGACGTCTCAAGGCGCGGGGAGCGGTCGATGTCCCACGCGGAGCGTGGCATCGCATCGAGAACCCCGGTCGGCGCCCGGTGGTCATCATCGAAGTCCAGCACGGACCTTATCTGGGGGAGGATGATATCATCCGCATCTCCGACGACTACGGGCGGTCAGGCGGCCGATAAGGGGGCAGCTGCTTCGTTGGCGCCCTCGGCGGCGGGCTCAACGTAGAGCGACTACGCCTCGCCCGCCGCCTTCGGGCGCCGCCTCGCATCTGCCCCCTTCTCGGCCGCCTGACGTACGCGGGTCCTGAGGAGCCAAATGCGGCCGCCTGACGTAGGCTGCTCCCGAGCAGTCGATAGGGGAGTCGATAAGGGGGCAGCTGCTTCGTTGGCGCCCTCGGCGGCGGGCTCAACGTAGAGCGACTATGCCTCGCCCGCCGCCTTCGGGCGCCGCCTCGCATCTGTCCCCTTCTCGGCCGCTTGACGTACGCGGGTCCTGAGGAGCCGACCCGCGCGGTCGATTTGGGCCCGGCTATCGCAAAAGGTGGGAGACGCCTAAGTAGATCGCGGTCAGGCCGAGGTATTCGTGGAGGACGGCTTCGGCCTGTCGACGTTTGCGCCACCAGTCGCCGTCCAGGAAGTCGTCTCCCGGCACGAGCCGTACGAGCCCCTCGATGTCCGATGGGGCCTCACGGCTCCAGACGAGCTTCACCCGGCGTGAGTGTTGGGGCGAGGTGACGAGGATGACGCGACGCCAGCCGTGAGCACGTGCCGCTTCTCCCACCGCCTTGAGCTCGGCCTCGGTGGTCTTAACCGGGAACGGCAGGGCCACGATGGCCTGGGCAGGCACGCCATGCTTCTCGAGGACGACGCGGGCCTCGCCCTGGTAGTCGAAGCGCCGGACGCCGAGCGCGATCAGATCGCGGACCCGATCCGGCGTGAAATGATTGGAGAGGACGAGCTCGGGTGCGAGTCCCTCGCGATAGAGCCGGGCCGCCGCTTCCTCACGGCGGGGGGTGCCGCCGGCCACCACCACGATGGCGTCGGCCCTGTGCAGCGGATCCTCCACGATCAGGGCCCGCCCGACCAATCGAAGCGCGGGAGCGTGGGCGGCGAAGGCGAGCACGGCGAGCGCGAGCGCGGAGACGACGAGCCAGCGCCCCCGAGATGTCACCGTTCGAGCTCGACCAGATACTCCTTGATCCGGCGAGAGTCGGGCGCGTCGGGCTTGAGGGCGAGGTACTTGCGGAACGCTTCCTTGGCTTTGTCGCTCTGCCGGCTCTGGTAGTAGAGGAAGCCCATCTGGCGGAAGGGATCGGGGAAGGTCGCGTCGAGCTCCGCCGCCTTCTCGTAAGCCTGGAGCGCCTGGGCCACCAGCATGGGCTTGTCGAAGGGGTTCCTGGCCCGCTGGGCCTGGAGCCGATAGAGATCGCCATAGTAGAGGTGGGTCGTGGGATCCTTCGGAGCGAGCGGGAGTACCCGATCGAGCTGGGCCTTGGCCAGCCCGAAGCGCCCGGCGCGGATGTCGAGGGCGGCGTTCTCGCGCACCACCGTCCGTGTGCGCATGGCGAACTCGTCGTTGTTCGCCACGGCATCGGCCGCGTCCACCGTGGCGTATTTCGTCTTCAACAGCTCCTGGGTGTTGGCGATGCGCTCGTCCAGCCTCGGGTGGTTGCCGAAGAAGAAGTTCTCGAGCTTGCTCCCGTCGCCATGGTCGTCCTTGAGGAGCGCGAACACCCGGGGCGCCTCGCGAGGATCGTAGCCTGCCTTGACCATGCGATCCATGCCTTCACGGTCCGCCTCCCGCTCGAGGTCGCGACCGAAGCCGTTGACGGAGGCGATGAAGGCGAGTTGGAGACCCAGGCCGAGGAAGATATTCGACGTGGTCCGCAGCACCTCGGCGGTGACGTAGTTGCCCTTGCCCTGCTGGCTGCCCGCGGCCACCGCCACCCCCAGCGACGCCGCGATGGCGAGGGCGGTGAACCAGATCTGCTTGTTCTGGGCGTCGCGATTGAACATGAGGGCATGACGGTTCGTCACGTGGGTCATCTCGTGCCCGAGGATCATGGACAGCTGCGACTCGTTCTCGATACGGCTCAAGAGGCCCGTGTGCACGTAGATCTTGCCGTTGGGCATGGCGAAGGCATTGAGCGTCGGATCGCGGAAGACGGCAATGCGCGGTGCGGGCGCCCCCGCCGCCTGGGCCTCCTCGGGCACGAGCCGGGCGGCCACCGAGGCGAGGTAGTCCTCCAAGAGTGGATCGTCATAGGTCTTGCCGAGCTTGGCGAGCTTTTCCTCTTCCTTTTCGGCGTCGCTCCAGAGCTTCCGCTCGTCGGGCTCGGGACGGAAGGGCTTGCCCTGATAGCCCATGGGCGGAACATTGGTCGAGGCACACCCGGACAGGAGCGCCGTCACGAGAATCCACGCCAAAAATTTTGCCGGCCACCCCCACCGATAGTAGGATGACCACCAGGAGGTACCACCCATGCGTCGCATCCTTGTTCTGTCGCTCTGCCTAGTGGCCGCGACGGCCTGCGCGTCCAGCCCGCCGAAAGTTCAGCGCAGCGAGTTCGAAGACATCCCGGTTCCGAAGGGTCTCACCGTGGATCTCAACAAGTCCACCATCATCGAGTCTCCGGAGGTCAAAGCCGCCCGTCTATTCTACAAGGGGCGCGTCGAGATCGAGAGCGTGGCCGTGGCCTTCCGGACGACGCTGGAGGCCAATGGGTGGAAGAACATTTCCGCCACGACCCTCTCTGATCAGGGTATCACCCAGATCTACGAGAAGCCCAGCAGCTCGCTCCAGGTGCACATCTACGAGAGCTGGTACAACACCTGGGTCGAGATGTCGGCGACCCGCTTCATTCCGGCGAGCGGCCAGTCCAAGTAGCGCGTCCCCGAGGACGACCGGAGGCGGGCGTGCCCTCCACCGGATCTCAGCTCTTCTTGGCGGCCCGCTGGGCCAGCTGGACGAGCTGCTCGAGGGCCTGCGGTTGCTTGCCCGTGAGGTGAACGCGCGCGACGCGGCGCCCGGCATCCCGAAGGGTCTGGAGATCTCCCAGGGCCTGCGCGGCCTTGAGGGTGGCAAAGCCGTAGCCCGAGCCCGGTATGGCCATGTCGTCCTTGTCCTCCCCGGTGACCTGGAGGAAGAGGCCGTTGGGCCTGCCACCCTTGTGCAGTTGCCCGGTGGAATGCAGGTAGCGCGGACCGAAGCCGACGGTCGTGGCCACCCTCAAGCGGTCCCGTAGGAGTGTCCGCAGCTCTTGCAGCCGGCTCCAGTTGTCGGCCGTCGGCGCGAGATAGGCCAGGATGGCGATATAGTCGCCTGCCCCCGCTTGGCCGAGGAACGTCTGAAGCCCTTGGCTGACGCTCGCGGATTTCGTGCCGGTGTTGGTCATCAGGACGACTCCGCCTTCCTCGGCGTCAACCGGCCATTCCGGCAGTCTCCGGCTCTTTTTCCACGAGGACAAGAGGGTGGCGGTGGTCTCCCTGCCGCGTACCACGTCAGGCTCGTCGAAGGGATTGACGCCCAGGGCCACGCCGGCGGCGGCGGTCGCGAGCTCCCAGCGGAAGAATTCCGCGCCCACTTCGAGGGAGTCTCTGAGCGGGATGCGGATCACCGGATGGCCCGCGTCCTCCAGCGCATTCAGGCTCGCCTCCGAGGTGTCGTCGCCGTCGAGCGTGATGGCCACGAAGACTCGGTCATCGCCATACACGGCGGGCGAGCCGAGCGGCTCGTCATCCACGGGGACGATGCCCTTGCCGTCCTTGCCCAGCGATTCCGCGAGGAGCTCCTCGATCCAGGGGCCGAGCCCGCGAAGCTGACGCGACACCACCAGGGTGACCTTGTCGCGACCGACCTTTGACAGCCCGGCCAGAGCGCTACCGAGGCGGACCGCCGCGTTGTCGCGGGCGCTCACCGCGTTGCCGCACGCCTCGACCATGGCATGGGCGCGATCGAGTAAGACCTTGATGTCGATGCCCATGAGGGCGGCCGGGACGAGGCCGAAGAAGGACAGCGCCGAGTAGCGACCACCGATGGAGGCGGGGTTGAGGAAGGTGCGGCGGAAGCCTGTCTCGGAGGCGATCTTGTCGAGGGGGCGCCCGGGGTCGGTGATGGCGACGAAGTGAATGCCTGCGCGCGGCACCGAGGAGGCCTCGACCTGGCCGCGGAAGTATTCGTAGAAGGCGAGCGTCTCGAGGGTATCGCCGGACTTGCTCGCCACGATGAAGAGCGTGCGCGCCAGGTTGAGGCGCTCGAAGGCTTGCTTCACGGTGGACGGATCCGTGGAGTCGAGAAGCACGAGGTCCGGGAAGCCCATCTTGGACCCGAAGGCGAGGTTGAAGACTTCGCCGCACAGCGAGGCGCCGCCCATGCCGAGCACCACCACGTGCGTGAATTGCAGCCGGCGGATCTCGTCCGCGAAGGTTTTGATGTCGTCGGTGTGACCGCGCATGATCGTGGGCGAGGTGAGCCACCCGAGGCGATTGCGGATCGCCGGCGCCTCGCCTTTCCACAGGCTCGCGTCCTTGACCCAGAGCCGGTCGAGGAAATCCTGAGCTTCGAGAGCGTCCAGGGTCTCCTGGACCGCGGGCAGCTTGAAGACCTCGTCCACCGGTCGCGGCTTGGCCGGAGGAGAGGTCGCGCCCACGTAGTCATCCATCCGAATCGCCCCACCCGCGTCCGACGCGACCGGGACGTCGATCGGCATCCTCTGGACAGGGCGGGGAGGCGGCGCCAGGGGCGCCTCCATCGGCATCTTCTGGACGGGCCAGGGAGGTGACGCGATCGGGGCTCCGGCCGGCATCTTCTGGACAGGCCGGGGCGTCTCCCGGGCGGATGGCTTCCCCGCGGCCGTGGCGGTGGCCTGGCGCGTCGGCGCCCTCTCCAGACTGGGGAGCCCGCCCTCGAGCAGGGCAACCTTGGCGATCTTGCGCGCAAAGCGCTCCTCGCCAGAATAGGACGCGCCGAGCCAGGCCATGGCGATAGCCACGGCCCGGATGGGATCCAGCTCGCGAGCGCCGAGACAGAGGACGTTGGCGTCGTCCTCTTCGCGGGTGAGGCGCGCGGCCTCCGGGTCGTGACAGAGCGCGGCGCGAATGCCGCGTAACTTGTTCGCGGCGATGGATCCGCCGGCCCCGCTGCCGCATATGAGCATGCCCGTGTCCACGAAGCCGCGCAGCACGGCCTGGCCCACCGCCCGCGCATAGTCCGGATGGTCGACGGGTTCGGCGGAGAACGTGCCGAGGTCGAGAAGCTCGTGGCCGCTGGCTTCGAGCGCGGTCGATACCTGTTCCTTGAGCGGGAAGCCGGTGTCGTCACACCCGATGGCGATACGCATGGCTCGGGCGCCTATTCTCTCAGGATCAGCGTGGACCTACAACGCTTCCGTACAGTCGGGCCTGGCGGACGCGCGCATTGGCGTAGACGTCCCGACGGCGCGGATCGGGCTGGAGCACGCGCCCCGACCCCTCCGGAGCGGGCGGCGGATATCCGAGCCGGGCCAGCGCCAGGAGTGCGGCCCCGCGGCTCGACGCCTCCGTGCTCCCGCGCACCTCGATCGGCACGCCGAGGGTGTCCACGATGATCTGGCTCCAGGCCCGAGAGCCATGGAGCGCACCACCTGAGGCCACCACGGCGTGACCCGGCGCGGCCAGAGGCCGAAGCCGCTCGTAGACGTCGGCGAGGCGATAGGCGACAGCCTCGAGCAGGGCACGGAGGATCTCAGCAGCCGAGGTGGAAAGCCCGATGCCCGTCACGGCAGCGCGCGCGTCGCCGCGCCAGCCGGGACTCCGCTCGCCGGCGAGGAATGGGAGCGCGGTCAGCCCGTGCCCGTCCGCCGGCACCGCGGCCAGCGCATCCTCGAGCGCCGCATGATCCTGGGGCAGGGCGAGTACGCGACGAGCCCATGCGAGCACATTTCCCCCCTCGGAGGTGGCGCCCCCCAGGAGATGACGCCGTCCATCGACCCGGTAGTGCCACAGCCCCCAGGGCACTTCCCCCGGTGCGTCAGTCACGACGCGGAGAGCCGCGGAGGTGCCGACATTGAGAGCGATGCGCTCGGGGGTCGCGCAGTCCAGCCCCAGGTTGGAGCAGGCGCCGTCTCCCGCTCCGGGAAGCCATGGCACCTTCAGGAGCTGGGGCCATCGCGTGGAGAAGGCAGGCGCGAGCCCGACCACGGGCGTGTCGTCGATGGGCGGGAGATGCTCGGGGCCGATGTCGCACGCGGAGAGCATCCCCGCGTCCCATGTGCCTGCGCGCTGGTCGAGGAGACCTGTGCCCGAGGCCATGCTGCGGCTCACCGGCAGCTGGCTGGTCAGGCGAAACATCAGGTACTCGGCGAAGCCGCACCACGTGGCCGCCCGCGCAAAGATCTCGGGCTGGGTGTCACGGAGCCAGGCGAGCTTCGCCGGGAAGAACGTCGAGTGGATGGGCGCGCCCGTGCGCGCATGCACCGCCGTCTCGTCGAGCCGGGAGCGCAGACGGGCGGCGGCGGGGGCGCTGCGCGTATCAGCCCACGTGATCACCCCGGTGAGGGGACGCCTCTTCGCGTCGAGCGCGAGCAGGCTGTGCCAGAATACCGAGGCGCCCACCGCCGCGGGCGGCCCCGGCGCCGCCGCGAGGCAGCGGTCGATGGTCGAGGCAGCCGCGGTCACGAGCGTCTCGGGGTCGAGCTCGGCGCCGCCATCCGAAGTCGTCACGGGCTCCCAGGCCGTACGTGCGTCGGCGCCGGGCAGGGGGAGGCCGGCGGCATCGTAGCCGATGGCCCGGACCGAGCTCGTTCCCACATCCAGCGCCAGGATCCACATGGGTGCGGTATATTCTCATCGACGTCCCAAGACCCGGGCGGCATGTTTTTCCGTGACCGGGGCACGCGGACGTCGGGCGATTCACCCTTGAGCTTCGACGAGGAGCTGCCATGGCCACGATTAGCGTCCTGATTCCAACGGGCGAGCGGACCGAGGCGAGCCTGGCCGTGCCGCCGCTGCCCCCCGATCTCCGCGGCCTCACCGTCGGGTTCCTCGACAACACCAAGCACAACTTCGACCTGCTGGCTCACGAGATGGGTGAGCTGCTCAAAGAGCGTTTCGGGGTCAAGGCGGTGGTGCACCGCAGGAAGGCCAACGCCTCGACGGCCGCCGCGGACGAGATCGTCGACGGACTCGCCAAGGACTGCGACCTCGTTTTCGCGGGTTCCGGAGACTGAGGCTCCTGCACGTCGTGGAGTCTCCACGACTCTCTGGAAGTGGCCAAGCGCGGGACGCCCTCGGGACTGATCGGGACCACCGTGTTCCAGAGCCTCGCCGTGAGTGAGATGGCGGCGCTGGGCGCCATGGCCCTGCCGCTCCTCGTGATCCAGCACCCACTCGGTGGCGAGAAGCCCGAGTCCGTGAGCCGTCGCGCGCTGCAGGCGGTGGAGCAGCTGGCGAGCCTGCTTGGGTCCGGGTGAGGCGCCCCGCCCGCATTCTCTTCTCCCGTTCTCTCCTGCTCCGGGTCACCGGTCTCGTCTGTCAGATGGACAGGCCTCGGCGCCTCCGCGACCCTGCCGGGTGAGCACCACCCACGAGATGTCGGTCGCGCTCCCTCTGGCCCTCGCGGCGGCGGTGCTGTCGGGTGTCTCCGCTCTCGTCTATGAAGTCGTGTGGCTGCGCATGCTTGGCCTGGTCGTGGGCCATGCCGTCGATGCGCTCACCGCCGTGCTCGCCGCCTTCATGGCCGGCCTCGCCTTGGGCGCCCTGCTCTTTGGCCGCTTCGCGGGGCGCCTGCGCCAACCACTGATGACGTGCGCGTGGGTCGAGGTTGGCGTGGCGGGTCTCGCGGCCATGCTGCCCGTCGCTCTGGGCTGGCTCATGTCGGCGTCGCTCTCGCTCCGCCACGCCTTCGATCTGTCGTACGAGGGCTTCGGCGTGTCGCAGGTGGCGCTCGCCTGTGCGCTCCTCCTCATGCCCGCCATGCTGATGGGTGGAACGCTGCCGCTCCTGAGCCAAGGCTTGTCGGGCGGCGCGGAGAAGCCGGCGCGGGTCGCGGGCGGGCTCTACGCGGCGAACACCGCGGGCGCGGTGCTGGGTGCGCTCGCGGCGGGCTACTGGCTCCTCCCGGCCCTCGGCAATCGCGGGACGGGCTGGATGGCGGGTTGCGCGAACCTGGGCGCGGCGGCCTTGCTCGTGGTGGCGGCGGGCAAGAAGAAGCTGGCCGCGCCGCCTCAGCCCGCCCCCGTCTCCTCCCCCGCCTCCTCCCCCGTCTCTTCCAAGGACGAGAGCGCCCAGGCCAGCGCGTGGTGGATATCGGCGGCGATCGCCGTATCCGGCGCAGTCACCATGATCTTCGAGGTGGCGTGGACCCGCGCGCTGTCTCTCGTCATCGGCAGCTCGACCTATGCGTTCACGGCCGTTCTCGTCGCGGTCTTGATTGGTCTCGCCGCGGGCAGCGCCGCCTATGTGTGGCTCCGGGGCAGCCGCCCGGCGAGCCCGGCCACCTTCGCGATCGTCCAGGCGGCCGTGGGCATCTCGGCGGCCGGCGTTCTCCTGGGCTTCGAGCACGTGCCGGATCTCCTCCTCATCGCGCTCCGCTGGTCGGACGCTCCGGGCTGGGTCGCACTGCTCGATCTCCTGCTCAGCGTGGGGGCCCTCCTCCTCGTCACGCTCTGCATCGGCGCGACGTTTCCCTGTGCGCTGGCCGCGACGGCCGGCCGCGCCAGCGCGATCGGGCGGCAGGTCGGGCGACTCTACGCCCTCAATACGGTGGGCGCGGTGGCCGGCGTGCTCCTTGGCGGTCTCGTGCTCGTACCCGGTATGGGCCTGCACGGGTCGCTCAAGATCGCGATCAGCGCGAGTCTCGTGACGGCGGCCGCGCTGTGGATCGCGGGCGGGCGTCCCGGCCGCTGGCTCCAGGCGGGTGCGGCGCTCGTAGCGGCGGGCCTGGTCGCTCTGCTGCCGCCATGGGACGCGCGGGTGATGTCCGCCGCGCCCGCTGTCTACGCCAAGACCTTCCTGGGGGACGAACAGCGGCGAAGCCTCCGCGAGCTCGTGACGCAGGAAGAGGTGCTCTTCTACAGGGACGGCAAGAGCGGCAGCGTCGCCGTCACCCGGTTGGGCCCGCGCACGATCCTTCGCATCAACGGCAAGGTCGATGCGAGCACGGGCTCGGACATGCCGACCCAGCTCATGCTCGCGCATCTGCCGCTCCTCGCACACCCCGCCCCCCGCGACGTCTTCGTGCTTGGCTTGGGCAGCGGTGTCACCGCCGCCGCCGTCCTCGCCCATCCCGTCGGGTCGGTCGACGTGCTGGAGCTGGAGCCGGCGGTCATCGAGGCCTCGCGCTTCTTCGCCGCTGGCCAGGGACGCAGCCTCGCCGACCCGCGCCTGCGGATGGTGATCGGGGACGGACGGAGTTTTCTCCGCGCCACCTCCGCGCGCTACGACGTCGTCATCTCCGAGCCTTCGAACCCGTGGATCCAGGGCATGGCCGGGCTGTTCTCCGTGGAGTTCTTCAGGCACGCGCGAGAGCGGCTCCGTCCCGGCGGCGTCATGGTCCAGTGGCTGCAAACCTACAACCTGGCCCCTGAGGATCTCCGCATGGTCGTGGCGACCTTCCGCTCGGTGTTTCCGGTCGCGAGCGTCTGGCAGCCCGTCGTTGGCGATCTCCTCCTCCTCGGGCGGATGGAGGCCTCGCCGCTCGATCTCCGGAACATTCGCGCGCGGTGGGACGCCCTGCCCGGCCTGCGCGCCGATTTCGAGCGCATGCCCATGGGAAGCTGGGCGGGCATGCTCGGCTCCTTCGTGCTGGGCGAGGCCGACGCGGCCCGCCTCGCGGACGGGGCGCGCCTCAATACCGATGACCGCCTGCCCCTCGAGTGGAGCGCGCCGCGCTCCCTCTACCTGGATACGACGCCGAGCAATGTGGCGCTTCTCTCCACCTTTCGGCGCGCCACTCTGCCCGACCTCGTCCCGGGGAGCGAGGGGGAGCTCGATCGCGCGGAGGCGCAGTACTGGATGGGGATCGCTTCGTTGCGCCGGCTCGCCTCGGCCGAGGCCTTCGCCCACTTCGAGAGGGCCCTGGCGCTGGACGGGACCCACGTGCCCTCGGCGGTCGCGGCGAGCACGGCCGCGCTCATGCTGGGACGTCACGCCGACGCCCTCGCCCTCGCGCAGCGGGCGCTCGCGCGCGAGCCTGGTGAGCCCAAGGCGCTGTTCTTCGCCGGCGTCGCGTCGTGGTGGCTGGGACGCAAGGAGGAGGCCCAGCGTTACTTCGAGCGCGCCACCGCGATCGACCCGCAGAACGTCGAGTTCCGGGGTGCCCTCGCGCGGCTCAGGGGCGGTACACTGTCGAAGTGAAGGCGCGCCGCGAGGCCCTCTAATCCGATGCCGGGAGGTCGCCGTGTCCGAGTCCGTGGTTCGTGAGCTGCAATTGCCCGAGGAAGACGTGTATGCGGAGTTCGTCAAGCGGGACTGGTGCGACGGGCTCCCCATCGTGGCCCCGACGCCCGGGCGGGTGCGGGCGATGATCGCGGCCGCCCGCGAGGATCCGAAGCGTGTGCTCGGCGTCATGCCCCCGCTCTGGCGCCAGGCGAGCATCGAGAAGATCGCGGTCAATGCCGTGATGGCGGGCTGCGAGCCCTCGTACTTCCCGGTCATCGTGGCCGCGGTGAAGGCGGTGCTCGAGCCCGCCTTCAACCTCTACGGGGTCCAGGCGACCACGCATCCCGTGGCCCCCCTGATCATCGTCAGCGGTCCCATAGCCGGCGCCATCGGCATGCATGCGGGCGCCGGCCTCTTCGGGCCGGGCTTCCGTGCCAATGCCACGATCGGCCGCGCCATGCGACTCATCCTCCTGAACGTGGGCGGCGCGTGGCCCGGGCGCCACGACATGGCCACCCAGGGAAGCCCAGCCAAGTTCTCCTACGCCATCGCCGAGCGGGAGAACGGCGCGCCCTGGCCGTCGCTGCGCGAGCGCCTGGGCTTCCCCCCGGAGCGGAGCGTGGTCACCGTCTTCGGCGGCGAGGGGCCGCACAACGTCAACGATCACGTCTCGACCACGGCCGCGGGCATCCTCAACAACGTCTCGGACGTCGCGGCCACCCTCGGTTCCAATGTCGGCTGGTACATGTCGCAGAGCCAGCTCCTGGTGGTGTTGGGCCCCGAGCACGCCCAGACCATAGCTGCGGACGGGTTCACGGTGCCGGACGTGCAGCGTTTCGTGTTCGAGCACGCGCGCCTGCCCCTCGGGCGCCTCAAGCTGGGCGGCATGTGGGGCATGCACGACTGGCCCCTGTGGATGCAGAAGGTCACCGACGAGCAGGCCCTCTTGCCCATGGTGCCGTCCACCGACGACATCTACGTCATGGTCGCCGGGGGTCCGGGCAAGCACTCCTCCGTGGTGCCCAACTGCACGTTCAGTCGCGCCGCGAGCAAGGTGGTGGAGACCTCGAGCTAGCTCCAGGCATCTAAAGCGGCAAAGGAGAATCTCTCTGCGCGAAAAGCACGGGTGGTGGGCGCTCCTCGTCCTGGCCCTCGTTCTCGGGGGCTGGACGACCGTCGACGCCTGGAGACTCATCGGCCAGCCCTATCCGGGCTTCTCCGTGATGAGGAATCTCCTGGTGGGGCTGGGTGTCGAGCGCGGCGGGCTCGAGCCCTTCGATCTTCTGCGCGCGATGGACGGCCGACTCCTCGCCTCCGGTCGCGAGATCCAGGCAGAGGTCCGTCGTCACCCGCCGGGCACGAGCTTCCACTATCTGGTCAATCGCCGCGGCCGTCTCGTCGAGACGGACATCACGAGCAAGGCGGAGCCTCCCCGCGACTTCGACCGGTACCTCCTCGAGGGTTTGTTGCCGGGGCTCCTCTTCCTCGGGCTCGCGGCGGCCATTCTCGTCCTCAAGCCTGGAGCGGCTGGCGCGCGTGTCTTCCAGCTCTACTGTCTCAACTGGTTCGTGATCACCACGCTCTATCACGATGCGGTCAGCACCTACCGCTTCGACGTGATCTTCCTCACCGCCTGGGCTTTCTCGCCCGCCCTCTACCTGCACCTGGCGCAAACCTTCCCGGAGCGACGGCCGTGGGCCGTGCGTCATCCCCGGATGATCTGGCTGGCCTACGGCCTTTCCGCGCTCCTCTCTCTGCTCCTCCAGACTCGCGTTCCGGATCATCCGCCGAACGAGCTCTTGCTGATCCCGGTGGCGAGCGCGATGTACTGGGTGTCGGCCCTCCTCGTGTTGATCGCCGCGCTCTCGATCACGGCGGTGCGCGGGGCGAGCGCGCTCGCCCGCCAGCGGGCGCGCGTGCTGCTCGTGGGCTTCGCGGTCGGGCAGCTGGGGCCGGTCGTGGGCACGACCCTCGAGGCCGTGACGGGCATGGCCGTGCCCTACCTGAACCTTCTCTGGAAGCTCGACTTCCTCTTCCCGGTGGCCGTGACGTACCGCTCGCCACCGCGGCCGTGCTGGCCCTCGCCGTCGTCCTCTTCCTCAATCCGCTCTACGCCCGTGCCCAGCGCGTGGTCGATCGGCTCTTCTTCCGGCAACGCCTCGACGTGCAGCGCTCCATCGAGAGACTGTCCGGCACCATGACCACCGTGCTCGATCTCGACCGCATCGCCGGCCTCATCGGGCGGACGGTGGACGAGTCCTTCTTTCCGTCACGGCTGACATTGGCCGTGCTGGAAGAGGAACAGGAGCGTTATCGCGTGCTCGTGGGCAGCGCGGGGCCCATGGGGGCGAGCGGGCTCATCTCCGCCAACTCCTCCCTGCCCAGACACCTCGCGCACCATCGTCAGCCCATCACCCGCGTGCAGCACGAGGCCGATCCGGATCTGGGGTCGTGCCGGGAGGCCTGCCTCTCCCAGATGCGCGCCCTGGGCGCCGAGCTGGTCGTGCCTCTGCTCTTCGGCGATCGGGTCACCGGCCTGCTCGCCCTCGGCGAGAAACGCTCGGGCGCACCGTATACCACGGAGGATCTGCGGCTGCTCCGCGTCGTCGTCAACCAGAGCGCGGTCGCCCTCGAGAACGCCCGAGCCTATTCGGCGCTCGAGGAGGCCAATCTACGGCTCGCCGACACCCTTCGCCGGGTCGAGATCCTCGAGGCGATCCGGACCAGCCTGTCGAAATTCGTGCCGCGCCGGGTCCAGGAGCTCATCGAGGAAGCGCCGGAGGCGCCCGAGCTCGCCAAGCGTGAGATGGACGTGTCCGTGCTCTTCGTGGACGTGGCCGGCTACACGAGCCTGTCGGAGCGCCACGATCCCGACCGGGTCAACGTGATGATCGAGCGCTACTTCGGCGCCTTCCTCGACGAGATCCTGCGCAATGGCGGGGATGTCAACGAGACGGCGGGAGACGGTCTCATGGTCATCTTCCAGAACGAGGAGCCCGAACGTCACGCGCGCAATGCCGTGCAGACGGCGCTGGGCATCCTCCGTCGCGCCGACGAGATCAACGAGGCGGAGGGGATCGACGAGCCGATCCGTCTCCACGTCGGAGTCAACTCGGGCCCGGCGGCGGTGGGCGCCACGAAGATCGAAGGGAATGCCGCGACGCGCTGGACCTATACCGCGTCCGGACCTGTGACCAATGTCGCGGCCCGGCTGGCCGCCCTCGGCGCGGGGGACAGCGCCTTCATCGGCGCGGAAACGGCGCGCCGCATCGAGGGATGGTTCGACCTCGAGGACCTGGGTGTCCGCGAGCTCAAGAACGTGGAAGAGCCCGTGCGGGTGTACCGTCTCGCGACCTCCGCGGCGTCACTGGCGGCCTGAGGGGGAGCGGGTCAGCAGCGCGAGCGCGCCCAGGAGCAGCGCGGCGCCGGCCCAGCCCATGGCGCTCAGACGCTCCCCGAAGACGAGCACGCCGAGCGCGGACGCCGTCAGGGGCTCCAGCAGCGTGGCGATGCCTGCCGCGGTGACCGTGACGCGACGCAGCCCCGCTCCGAATATCACGTAGGCGGCGGCCGTGGGCACCAGCCCCAGATAGACGAGGAGGGGCCAGCCTGCCGCGAGCTGGGCCGCGACGTTGGACTCCACGACCAGAGCGGGCGTGAGGAGGAGCGCGGCCAGGCTGAAGGTGACGGCCGCGAGGGGCAGGGGGGCGGCGCGGTGGAGAAGGCCCTTGGCGGTCACCGCGTACACGGCGTACGACAGCCCCGCCCCGACGGCCGCCACGGCGCCCGCCGCGAAATCCCGCGGCCGGCCCTCGGCAGCGCGGGGGCCCACGAGGACCATGGCGGCGCCGACGACAGCGAGGAGCAGCGCGACGAGCGTCGAGCGCGCCGGCCGTTCCTTGAGGGTGAGAGCAGCCCCGGCCGTGATCATGATCGGGGCCGAGCAGATGGCGAGGAGCGCCGTCAACGCCACCCCGGTGCGCGGCACCGCCCAGAAATAGCAGAGCTGATAGGCCGCCATGGCGAGGCCGAGCATGGCCGCCTTCGCCCACTCGATCCGCGTCCAGGGCCCGGCGAGACTCGATCCCCGCCCAAACGAAGTGATGCCGGGCCGCAGGAAGCAGGTCGCAAGCAGGAGGCAGGGCGCGGCGCCGGCCATCCGTGCCCAGCCGACGAGAAGCGGGCTCGGAGCTCCGTCCATCGCGAGGAGGCTCATCACGCTGCCCGTGGTGCCCCACGACACCGCGGCCACGCAAACGAGGGCGAGCCCCAGGAGCATCGCTCCGGTAGTATACGGGAGCGAAGGGAGGGCATCCGTGGAGACGATCGGATTCATCGGGCTGGGGAATATGGGGGCACCCGAATGGCCGTGACACGCGGCATGGCGGAGCTCGACCACACGGCGGTGGCGCGGCTCATCGAGGAATGGGCGGGTATCGAACTGCGGTCCAAACCAGGAGACCCTTCATGACACGCATCGGCTTCATCGGCGTCGGCACCATGGGACTCCCCATGGCCACCAATCTGGTCACGAAGGGCTTCGCGGTCGCGGCGTACGACCTCAATCCCGAGGCGGTGAAGGCGGCGGCGGCCGCCGGCATGACGGCGGCCGCCTCCGCGGCCGAGGCGGTCGCCGGCGCCGACATCGTCGTCACCATGCTGCCGTCATCGCCCCACGTGGAGGCGGCCTACAGCGGCGACGGCGGCGTCATCAGCGCGGCCCGCAAAGGCACCCTCTGCATCGACATGTCCACGATCGACCCTGCCGCCTCGCGTCGCGTGGCGGGGGCGGCGGCCGAGCGCGGCCTGCGCTTCGTGGACGCGCCCGTGTCTGGCGGGACGCCGCGGGCCATCGACGGCACCCTCGCCATCATGGTGGGCGCCTCCGTGGAGGATTTCCAGGCCGCCCTGCCCGCGCTGCAGGCCATGGGCGCCAACGTGATTCACGTCGGTCCCGTGGGCAGCGGCGAAGTCGCCAAGCTCTGCAACAACCTGATCGCGGGGGTGACCGCGGTCGCGGTGAGCGAGGCGTTCCGCATCGCCGAGGGCTTCGGGGTCGACCTCAAGACGGTTACCGAGGTCATCGCGAAATCCTCGGGGAACACCTGGGTGATGGAGCACATGCATCCCGTGCCCGGTCTCGTGGCGCGCGCCGCCTCCACCAACGGCTACGCGCCCGGCTTCATGACCGATCTGATGTGCAAGGATGTGGGGCTGGCCGTGGACGCCGCGCGCAACCTGCGCATCCCACTCTTCGTCGCGCCGGCCGCCCAGCAGGTCTATCGCCTCGCTTCGTCGCACGGCCTCGCGCGCAAGGACTTCACGAGCGTCTACACCTTTCTCAAGCCTTCCGCGGGCACGGCGCCCGTCTAGAGCGCATGGACTGGCCTCGCCGCTGGCTCGCCCGTCTCGGCAAGCTCGGCATCGTGCTCGTCGTGCTCGCGGTACTCCTTGTCACGAGCTTCTTTGCCTCGCTTCCCGAGATCGTGCGCCAGGTGGTGGTGCGGCAGGTGCCCAAGACGATCGGGCGCCAGATCAGTATCGAAGACATCGATCTCAACCTCTTCACGGGGTACATCGCCGTCAAGAAGCTGCGGTTGACGGAGCGGGATGGGCGGACGGCCTTCGTCGAGTTCGAGCGCCTCGAGGCGCGACTGGCCCTCTGGGGAATCGTGGGGCGCAACATCCGTGTCCGCGATTTTCGTCTCGTCGGTCCCATGGTGCGTATCGTGCGGGGTGAGAAGGGCGAGCTCAACTTCCAGGACCTGCTGCCCGGCGTCGAGAAGGCGGACGTCGCGCGCGAGCCGACCAAGTGGGCGTTCGTGCTCGACCATGCCGCCATCGAGCGCGGGCGATTCGTCGTCGAGGACCGGGCCGTCTCGCCCCCTGCGGACTGGTCGATCCAGGACCTCGCGATCGAGACGTCCGGCGTGTCGACGCGACCCAATTCTCCCCCCGGCCGCCTCAAGGGGTCCCTGCGCATGGGCACGACCGCCCTCGAAATCCGCTGGGACAAATTCCAGCAGGCTCCCGTGAGAGTCGAGGGAGTCGTCAAGCTCACCGCCTTCGACCTGACGCGCGTGCGGCCCTATCTCCCGCCGCCGATGGCCGGGGTGTTCGCGTCGGGCAGGTTTCGAACCGAGCTCAGCGTCACCTACACCCGCACCGTGGAGGGTATTCAAGCCGCGCAGGCGAGCGGAGAGGCCGCGGTGGAGAGCGTCGGGCTGGTCAACGCGGAGACCAAGGACCCGCTCCTCGCTATGGGGCGCCTCGGTGTCGGTCTGAAGCGATTCGACCTCGAGGCTCGGGAGGTGACGCTCAGCAGTGTGGAACTAAGCGGGTTCGAAGCTCAGATCCGCCGCGACAAGAGCAGCCAAATCGACCTATTGGCGCCTTTCTCCAAGCCGGTCGGCGAGGCCCCCGCGCCCAAGGCCGAGCCCGCCCCCGCACCCGTGGCGCCTGCGGCTCCGCAGGGTGAGCCCACGCCGAAGCCCTGGAAGGTCCGTATCGAGCGGGTCAAGATCGACGGCGCCAAGGTCGCCTTCACCGACGAGAGCGTAGCGCCGGCGGTCAGGTTCGCGGCGGTACTCGGGACCGAGCTCGGTGTCGACTACGCACCGACGGCGGAGGGCGTTCCGACCGTGCTCGCGAGCGGCGACGTGACGGTGAGCAATATCGCGCTGGACAAGCCGGCAACCAAGGAGACGCTGGTGGCCCTGGCGCGTCTCGGCGTCGGTCTGACGCGCTTTGATCTGGCGGGGCAGGAGGTGACGTTGAGCCGCGTGGATATCTCCGGTCTCGAGGCGCGGCTTCGCCGCGACAAGAGCGGCCAAGTCGATCTCCTCGCCATCGCCAGCGGAGGAGGGGCAGGAGCGCCGCCACCGAAGGTCGAGCCCGTGCGGGCGCCCGCGGCATCCGCCGTTTCTCGTCGGGAGCCCCCACCGAAGCCCTGGCAAATCGGTGTCGAGCGGGCCAGGATCGGTGCCGCCAAGGTATCCTTCACCGACGAGACGGTGGATCCTGCCGTACAGCTCAATGTGAGCAATCTCGACGTGGGACTGGACAATGTCACGTGGCCGGTGCGGGCCCCCGCTGCCCTGACGCTCTCGGCCTCTTTGCCTGGGAACGGCACACTCAAAATCCGGGGGCCGCTGACGCTGCAGCCCTTCGACGCCCAATGGACCATGGCCATCCGTGACGCCGCCATCGAGCCGTATCAGTCCTACATGCCGGTGCCCGCGCGCTTCTCGGGACGGTTCAACGGCGACAGCAAGAACCGTATCGCCATCAAGGACGGCAAGACCATCATCGCGTCCAAGGGCACGAGCTGGGCCGACAAGTTCGAAGCGAAGATGCCGGGCGCCCAGGACCCGCTGATCGCCATCGAGCGGATGGATTTGGTCGATATCGACTTCGACTGGCCGGCCAAGACCATCGTGGGCAAGGCGGGATTCAAGCGCATGTCGGTCGAGATCGAACGGGCCGAGGATGGCAGCCTCGACATCGTCAAGGCGTTCGGCGGCCCCGCGGCCCCCACCGTCCCCGATCCGAAGGATGCCGCCGCGCCGGCGGCCCCCAAGCCCGCGCCTCCTGCGTCCGTGCCGACATCGAGCGCGGCGCCTCCGCCCGCCGCGGCCAAGCCCAAGGGATTGCTCGAAACCATGGAGCTTCGCTTCGGAGAGATCCGTCTCGAGGAAGGCTCGCTTCGCTTCATCGACCGCGGCACCGAGCCCGACTTTTCCGAGGATTTCTCGAAGATGGACCTGACCGTGACCGGCCTCGGCAACAAGCCTGATGAGAGGGCCAAGCTGGTCTTCACCACCGTGGTGGGGGGCGATGGCGGACTCGAGATCCGAGGCGACATCGGCGCCGTGGGCGCTCCCCTTTATCTCGACCTGGCGGGCGAGATCCGCGACCTCGACCTCCCCGCCGTCAATCCGTATTCGGACAAGGCCATCGCCTGGCTCATCAAGCAGGGGGATCTGAAGTACAAGTTCACCGTCAAAGTGGAGAACGACCAGCTGACCGCCACCAACCAGGTCGTGGTGAGCAAGCTGAGGGTGGCCAAGGCCAAGCAAGTCGACGACCAGGTCAAGGCGCGGCTCGGCCTGCCTCTCGGCCTCATCGTCGCTCTCATCAAAGACTCCAACGGCAACATCGTCCTCAACGTCCCCGTCTCGGGCTCGCTCAAGGATCCAAACTTCGACCTGTCCGACGCGATCTGGAGCTCGATCAAGAACGTCCTCGTCAATGTGCTCGCCTCGCCCTTTCGGCTCATCGGGAGCCTCTTCTCGAAGGGCGACAAGATCGAGGAGCCCAAGGTCAACCCCGTCACGTTTCCCGCGGGCAGCCTGGTCCTGACGCCCAGCATGGAGGAGCATCTCCTGCGGGTGGCGGACTTCATGCGGCGGACGCCGTACGTCACCCTCACCATGCACCCGGTGGTGGCGCCCGCGGATCTGGAGGCGCTCAAGTCCACCGAGGTGGCGGCCCGGCTCCAGCAGTTTGCCAAGGAGAAGGGGATCAGCGACCCCCCGAAGATACTCGTCGCCTATTTCAAGGACAAGATACCGGACGAGAAGCCGCCCCCCACCGTGGAGCAGCAGCTCAAGGTCCTTCGCGAGCGCGAGAAGGTGCCGGAGGCCAAGGTCAAGGAGATGCAGGAGCAGCGCGTCGCCGCCACGAAGGAGCGTCTGGTGAAGAAGGAGGGCATCCAGGAGAAGCGGCTGATTCCCGGCGAGGCGGCCAAGCCGCCCAGCGGCTCCACCGAGGGTATGGTCGAGTTCACCGTAGGTGGCTTCGAGGAGTAGCCGCGCCTCCTTCGAACGGCCGCCCCGCGCGCTCTGCTATACTTCCGCGTCATGAGAGTCCTTGCGCTCCACCCCGACAGGTGCACCGGCTGTCTCCGGTGCGAGCTGGCCTGCTCCTACATGCAGACGGGTACGTACCAGCCGTCGAAGTCCGTGATCCGCGTCTCGCCCTTCGAAGGCTACACGTCGTACGCACCGTATACGTGCACGCAGTGCGCGGAGGGGTGGTGCATGACCGCCTGTCCCGTCGGGGCCATCCGGATCAATGCCGCGGGCGCCAAGGACGTGGTGGACGACACGTGCGTCGGCTGCAAGCTGTGCACGATCGCCTGCCCATATGGAACGATGTTCTACGACGCCGACACCACCAAAGCCTACAAGTGCAATCTCTGCGAGGGCCATCCGGCCTGCGCCGACGCGTGTCCGACGGAGGCCATCACGTTCGTCGAGGGTCAGAACGCCGACTGGATCGGTGACTTCGCGGCCGAGCGGACGACCCGCGTGCTGGCCCGGGAGACAGCGTGATGCCCCCCCGCCATCTGATCATCGGCTGTGGCACGGCGGGGCTGAACGCCATCCGGACCATTCGCGAAGAGGACGGCGGCGCGTCCGAGATCACGCTGGTCTCCCCCGAGCGCCCCTACTCCCGCATGGTCCTGCCATACTATCTGGGCGCCTCGATCGCGGAGTCCCATGTCTACACGGCGACGCCCGCATCGCTGGCCGCCTGGAAGGTCAAGACCATGCTCGGGCGCCGCGCCAAGTCGCTGGACACCGAGGCGCGGAAGCTCACGCTCGACGACGGGGCGACGGTGGAGTACGACAACTGCCTGATCGCCACGGGCTCCCGCGCCGCCCGGCCGCCCATCGAGGGGGCGGAAGGACCCGGCGTGCACTCATTCTGGACGCTCGACGAGGCGCGTGCCGTCATTGCCGCCGTCCAGCCCGGAACCAGGGTGGTCATGGTCGGCGCGGGATTCATCTCCTTCACCATCCTGAACGCCATTCTCTCGCGCGGCGCCTGGCTGACCATCGTCGAGGTGGCTCCGCGCATCCTGCCTCGCATGGTGGACGCCGCCTGCGCCCAGATCGTGGCCCGCTGGCTGGAGAAGCACGGGGTGACGCTCAAGGTCGGAGCGACGCTGACCAAGATCGAGGAGTGGAAGGGCCGGCGGAAGCTCTCGTTCAAGAAGGGCGACCCCATCTTCGCCGACGCCGTGATCATGGCCACCGGCATCAAGACCAATCTCGAGTGGCTCGACGGCTCGGGCATCGAGGTGTCGGCCGAGCCCGGGGGCGGCGTCCTCGTGGACGATCACTTGCGCTCGAGCGTGAAGAACGTCTATGCGGCGGGCGACGTGGCCCGCGGGCCCAACCTGCTCACCGGCACGCTCGAGGTGCATGCCATCGAGCCGACGGCCCAGGAGCACGGACGCGTGGTCGGAGCCAACATGGCCGGGCGCGACGTGGCGTACCGCGGTAGCCTCATCATGAATATCGTCGAGGTGTGTCACCTCGACGTCGCCTCCTTCGGCCAATGGGACAATCCCCAGGCCGATGTCTACACGGCCACGCGCGCCGACCGCTCGCAGTACCGGAAGCTCCTCTTCGAAGGCGGCAAGCTCACCGGCGCCATGATCTGCGGGCCCGCGGAAGACGTGTGGACGACCAATGACGTCGGCATGCTCAAGGGTCTCGTCTATTCGGGCGTGGACCTGTCCCGCTGGAAGGCGCACCTGAAGAAGAACCCCTTCGACATCAAGCCCGCCTATATCGCGTGCCACACGGCCAGCGCCCTCCTGCCCGTGGCGGTTCTCGGGCGGCCTTCCCAATCACCCCAGCTTCCCCACCAGGTGACGGTCCAATGAGCCCGACAGCAACGGCAGCCCGTCCCGCAAAGAAGGCCGCACCCGCTCCCGCGTCGGTTCCCGGGTATGCGGGCAAGCTCCTGCGCGTCAACCTCTCGACAGGCAAGACCTGGACACAGCCCTGGGCGGACGACATGCGCGAGTACGTGGGCGGCATCGGCCTCGGCGCCAAGATTCTGTACGAAGAGGTCGGTCCCCGGGTCCACTGGGATCACCCCGACAACCGCCTCATCCTCGCCACGGGGCCGCTGGCCGGGCTGCCGGTGTGGGGCACGGGCGGGCTCACGGTGATCACGCGGGGCGCCCAGACCGACGGCGCCACGTCGACCCAGGCCAACGGCTTTTTCGGCGCCGCCCTGAAGTATTCGGGATATGACGCCATCGTCATCCAGGGGCAAGCCAAGGCGCTGTCGTATCTCTACATCAACGACGACACCGTGGAGATTCGCTCCGCGGCGCATCTCAAGGGCAAGGACACCTGGGAGACGCAGGAGGCGCTCGAAACCGAGCACGGGCTTTCGGGGCATCGACTCTCCGTCTACTCCATCGGCCCGGCCGGCGAGAACCTCGTTCGCTTTGCGGCGATTGAAGGGGACTACGGCCACGTGGCGTCCAAGAACGGCTGCGGCGCCGTCATGGGCAAGAAGAGGCTCAAGGCGGTCTGCATCGTGCGCGGGACGAAAGCCCTCACGCCGCACGACGCGCGCGGGCTCGTGCAGGCCGCCGACGATATCGCCCACGATCTCAAGACGGATCCGGGAACGTCGACGCTCTACCGCTGGGGCACCCTGCCCGGCGTGAGCAATCTCTACAAGCTCGGCGTCCTCCCCATCAAGAACTACACGACCAATCTGACCACCGTCGACATGACCACCTGGGAGCCCGCCAAGCTTCGCGCGGGCTTCGATCATCGCGGGCACCAGTGCAATGCCTGCGGCATGCACCACTGCCATATCCAGGTCATCGGCAAGGGTCCGAAGGCGGGCGAGCTGGTCGACGAGCCCGAATACGAAGGATGGTCGGGCGCGGGCTGGCAGATCGGCCTCACCGACAAGGAAGCCATCACCTGGCTCAACACGCGCCTCGATCGCGCGTGCCTCGACGTGAACGAGTTCGGCTGGGTCTGCGGCTGGGTGATGGAGTGCATGGAGAAGGGCTATCTCACCGAGAAGCAGGTAGGCTTCAGGCTCAACTGGGGCGACGTGGACGGCGCGTACCGCCTCAGCCAGATGATCAGCCACCGCGAGGGCTTCGGCGACGTCCTGGCGGAGGGCGTCAAGCGCGCCTCGGAAAAGGTCGGCGGCGAGGCGGCCAAGTGCGCCATCTACACGAGGAAGGGCGCCTCGCCGCGAGGCCACGACCACCGGGGACGGTGGGAGGAGATGCTCGACACCTGCACCTCGTCCAACGGCACCATGGAGAGCGCCAACGCGACGCACCAGACGGAGCTCGGCCTGCCCGGACGCATCAACCCCTTCAACGGCGAGGAAGTCGCGCGCATGGTCGGGGGCATCCTCGGGCGCAAGCACTTCGAGGATTCCCTCGGCGGCTGCATCTTCACCTTCCGCACCCGCATCGAGTTTCTCGCCCGCGCGCTGTCGGCGGCCACGGGCTGGACCTATACCTTGGCCGACGCGATCCGCCTGGGCCGGCGGACGGCGGCCATCCTGCGCGCCTTCAATCTGCGCTGCGGCATCGGCACCGATCTCGAGTACCCTTCGGCGCGCTATGGCTCGCAGCCCGTGGACGGGCCGGCCAAGGACCACAACGTCATGGACCAGTGGGAGCGCATGCGCGAAGTGTGGTACGAGACGGTGGGGTACGACATCAAGACGGGCAAGCCCACGCGCGAGACGCTCAAGAAGCTCGGCCTCGACTGGCTCGCCAAGGACCTGTGGCGAAAGTAGACGCGACGCCCGCCCTGAGCGCGACGGTGGAGGTCACCACGTGGGTGACCAGGCACGTGGGGGGCGACGGCTCGGGCAGCAAGTTCTTCACCGAGTCCTTCGTGCCCGGCGAGACCCTCGGTCAGGTGCTGCGGCGCTTCTCGGCGCGCTACCCCGAGCTCGACGCGGCGCTGTGGAGCCCCGACCACAGCCAGCTCGGGGAGCATCTCGAGGTGGTGGTCAATGACGCGGTGCTGGGCGTCACGCACCAACTCGATACGCCGCTCGCGGGCGGTGAGCGCATCACCCTCCTCGGCCAGTTCATGGGGGGCTAGTGTCGGGCCGCGCGCAGCGGTTGCTCCTGCCCGCGGCCGCGCTGCTCCTCTCGCTCCTCGTCGTCTGGTACTACCTGATGGGCACGCCGCAGTACTCGCTCTATCGCCTCGCCGCCGCCCTCCACCGCCATGACCCAGGGAGTGCGGAGCGCTTCGTCGACGTCGATCGCATCGCCCAGGCGGCCAGCGAGACGATAGCCGCGGACTATCTGGAGCAGGAGCCACGGGCGGGCCAGGTGCTGGAGACGCTCGGGCAGGGGAGCGCGCGGGCCACCGCCGCGCGGGCTCTCAAGCCGCTGGTGGCGCAGCGTGTCCGCGCCGAGATCGCCAGGATGTCCCGGGAGTGGGGAGCCGCGCCGGGCGCCCTCGCCCTCCCCGCCGGCCTCGTGGCGGCCTTCTGGCGTGTCCAGGTGCTTCGCGAGCCGCCGGACGCCTGGCTCACGTACACGGACCCTGGCCGCGGCCAGAGCAGATTCCGGATGAGCCAGCAGCCCGATCGCTCCTGGAGAATCACCGAGTTCGATCGGGACTGGGTGCGGCGCCAGCTGCGCCAGCCCGCCCTGCGCTGACCCGCGCCTACTTCTGCGCGAGCACTCCCAAGGCCACTCGCTCCGGCGAGATGGGCAGCTCGGTAATCCGCACGCCGGTGGCGTCGTGGACGGCGTTGGCGATGGCCGCGGGCGCGGGGATGATGGGCGGCTCGCCCACACCGCGCGCGCCGAAGGGACCGGCGGGCGAGGGCACCTCGACGATGATCGTCTCGATGTTCGGGAGATCCGCCGCCGTGAGCTTGCGGTAGTCGAGCAGGCTCGGGTTCGTCAGGCGTCCGCTGGCCGGATCGAACTGGAGTCCCTCGGTCAGGGCCATCCCGAGGCTCTGCACGGAACCGCCCTGCATCTGTCCCTCGACGGCCAGAGGATTGATGGCACGCCCGACGTCCTGGACGACCACGAAGTCGCGGAGCGTCACCTCGCCCGTCTCCGTGTCGACCTCGACCCGTGCGAGCTGGGCGGCAAAGCCGGGCGCCTGCTTGCTGAAGGCGGGGCGGCTCACCCCGAGCACGGGTTGGACCTTGGACATGTAGAGGTTGCCCTTCTTGCCGATCTGGGCAAGGGTGATGGAGCGGTCGGGCACGCCGCGGACGACCACGCGCCCGTCCTCGATCTCGAGGTCGTGGACGGAGGCTTCCATCTCCGCCGCGGCGATCTCGAGCGTCTGACGGCGCGCGTCCTGCGCCGCCTCCAGCACCGCCGCGCCCACCGTGTAGACCGTCTTGCTGCCCGCGCTGAGCCCGGTGACGGGGGCGCTGTCCGTGTCGCCGGTGGTGATGCGGATCTTGTCGACGTCGATGCCATAGGCGGAGGCGGCGATCTGGGCGAGCGCGATGTTGGTGCCCGCGATGTCGACCTGACCCGTGAGCACGCTCACCGAGCCGTCGGGATTGAGGCGCACCGTCGCCCCCGTGGGCTGCAGGCCGCCCAGCCAGCCCCCAATGGCCATGCCCACCCCGCGCCGCTTGGTGCCGTTGCTTCCGTCGCTCTTGACCCACTCCGCGCGGCTCTTCCAGAGCGGGTGCTCGGCGACGCGCCTGAGCACTTCGGTGGCGCCGTTGCTCTGCCAGGGCTGGTTGTTGACCATGGGGTCGCCTTCCGAGATGAGATGCCGCTGGCGGAAGGCGACGGGATCGAGCCCGAGGGCGCGCGCGATCTGCTCCATCTGGGACTCGATGGCGAAGATGGTCTGTGGCGCCCCCGGCGCGCGGTAGGCGGCCACGCTCGGCTTGTGGGTCAGGACCTCGGAGCCGCGGATGTCGAAGGACGGCCACTTGTACATGCTGCCGAGGAAGACCGCGCTCACCGCGAGCACCGTTCCTGAGAAAGCGCCGGAGTCGAGGATGGTGTCCGCCTCCAGCGCCATGAGGGTGCCGTCCTTCTTCACACCGGTCTTGAGGCGGATGATCACCTGCGGCGCGGGCATGCCCGCCTCGAGCTCCTCGCGGCGGGTCATCACATAGCGGACGGGGCGCTTGGTGACGCGGGCGAGCACGGCGGTGATGGGCTCGCACAGGGCGCGGATCTTGCCGCCGAAGCCACCCCCGCACTCGACGGGAATGACGCGGATGACGTTCTCGGGAATCTCGAGGACATCCGCGACCTCGGAGCGGGTGTTGAAAGATCCCTGCGTGCTCGCCCAGAGAGTGAGCAGACCGTTGGTATCCCACTCCGCGAGCACGGCGTGAGGCTCGAGATAGCCCTGGTGCACCATGGGCACGTGGTAGGTGTTCTCGATCACGAGGTCGGACTCCGCGAAGCCCTTGGCCACGTCGCCGCGCTGCACCCGCGCCTGCTGGGAGACGTTGACCGCCTTGCTCGGACCCGTGTCGGACTTCGCGAGGGCGACCGCGGAGTGGGCGAGCGCCTCGCTCGTGTCCGCCTCCGTGCCCGCCTCGGCCACGGGGGGAGCGCCGGGCTGCATGGAGGCGACCGGGTCGACGGCGGCGGCCAGCACCTGGTAGTCCACCGTGATCAGGTCGAGCGCCTCCTCGGCGATGGCGAGCTCGTCGGCCGCCACCGCCACCACGGGCTGGCCCACGAAGACCACGCGGTCGATGGCGAGGACGGCGTGCGCGCGGGTGGGCGCCTTCTTCTTGAGCTGGGGAATGTCCGCGGCCGTGATGACGGCGCGGACGCCGGGGAACGCCTTGGCGCGACTCGTGTCGATCCGGAGGATGCGGGCGTGCGCGTGGGGGCTCCGAAGTAGTTTGGCGTGAAGCATCCCGCGTGGCTTGATATCCCCCACGTATTGCACGCGGCCCGTCACCTTCTCCGGCCCATCCGGACGGGGAATCGACAGTCCCACTCCCTTGACGTCGCGCGTGGTCTTCATCGTCGACATGTCAGGCACTCCTCAGGGCGGCCGTGGCGGGGGCGGCCTCGGCGATGGCGGTGATCATCTTCGTGTAGCCCGTGCACCGGCAGAGGTTACCCGCGATGCCGTAGCGGATCTCTTCCTCGGTGGGGCTCGGATTCTCGGCGAGGAGGGCGGAGGCGGCCATCAACACGCCGGGAATGCAGAATCCGCACTGGGCCACTCCGTGGCGGACGAAGGCGTCCTGAAGGGGGTGGAGGTTGCCGTTGCGGCTGAGGCCCTCGATGGTCGAGATCGAATGACCGCGGGCCTGCATGGCGAGCATGAGGCAGCTCGCGACCGGCGTGCCATCGAGGTGCACGGTGCAGGCGCCGCAGTCGCCGGTGCCGCAGCCTTCCTTGGGTCCGGTGAGACCGAGCTCCTCGCGGAGCGCGTCGAGCAGCGTCTGGTAGGGCTGGACGAGCACCTCGACCGGCTCGCCGTTGATCGTGGATCGCAGAACCTGTTTCGGCACGGTGATGTCCTCCGAAGGGATCAGGCGCCCGCGCGGGCGAGCGCCGTCGTGAGCGTGCGGCGGGTGAGGACGCGGACAAGGTGACGCCGGAAGTCTGCCGAGCCTCGCTGGTCGCTGATCGGCCTCGCCCCCTGCGCGGCGAGATCGGCCGCGCGCTCGATCAGCTCGGGGGTGAGGGGCTTGCCCTCGAGCGCCGCCTCGGCGGTGATGGCGCGCACCGGAGTGGGCGCGACCGCGGCCAGCGCGATCCGCGCCTTCGCGCACACTCCATTGGCGAGCGTCACCTGCGACGCGACGCCGACCACCGCGATGTCGAGCTCTCGGCGCGGGGTATGCCTGATGTAGCAGCCGCCGCTGTGGGCTCCGGGGGCGGAGGCGACGATCTCCACGAGGAGCTCGTCGGGTCCGAGCACCGTCGTGCGGACGCCGGTGAAAAAGTCGGACAGGGGTACGCGCCGCACCCCCTTGGGTCCCGCGATGACGGCCTGGGCTTCGAGCGCGACGAGCGGGGGGGCCATGTCTGCCGAGGGGGCCGCGTTACAGAGATTGCCGCCAACCGTGGCGAGGTTTCGCACCTGGACAGAGCCGATGAGGGCCGCGCTCTCCGCGACCGAAGCATATCCGGCGCGAACGCGCGGGTCCTGCTCGAGCTGGCGGGCCGGCACGGCGGCGCCGATCCGGAGCCCTTTCGCGTCGCTCTCCAGTATCTTCACGCGAGCCACTCCGGAGAGATCGATGACCCGCTTGGGCATGACCACGCTGTTCTTCATCTGGGGCAGGAGGTCGGTGCCTCCCGCGAGGAGCTTCGTCTCGGGACCGCGCTCGGCGAGCAGGCGCAGGCAGTCGTCCAGGCTTTCGGGCAAGGCGAGTTCGAATCGTCGCACGCGGACCTCCTGAGATGAGCGGTCGGATTCCGGTAAGCCGCTGAATTCTAGCACGACTCTCCGTGAACGCTCGGGCGGGAGCGGTCGACTTTGCTCGCAGAAGCATAATTATGGGCCGGCGGAATCGACGCCCTCGCCCGAGAGTCCGGAATTTCGCGCGTTTTCATGACTTTCGGGCTTGACTCGCCGCGCGCGCCTGTGTTACTTCACGCGTTGCGGGTTCGTCGTCCCTCCATTTCTTGCCTCCGTGAGGATGACCATGGCGCAAACCGTTGGAATGATTGGGCTCGGCATCATGGGACGCCCTATGGCCAAAAACCTCCTCAAGGCCGGCTACCCCGTGGTGGTGCACAGCCGCAGCCAGGGACCGGTCGATGCGTTGGTTGATTCCGGAGCAAAGCGGGGTTCCTCGTCGAGAGACGTCGCGGCACAGGTGGACGTTCTCGTCACCATGCTGCCGAACTCTCCGGAGGTGGAGCAGGTCGCGCTGGGCAAGGACGGCATCATCGAAGGCGCCAAGAAGGGTCTCCTCTACCTCGACATGTCGACGATCTCTCCGCTCGTTTCTCAGAAGGTCGGCAAGGCGCTCGGCGAGAAGGGTGTCCGCATGATGGACGCGCCGGTGTCGGGCGGCGAGAAGGGCGCGATCGAGGCCGCGCTCAGCATCATGGTCGGTGGTGAGAAGGGCGATTTCGACGCGGCGCTCCCCGTATTCCAGGCGCTCGGGAAGACCATCACCCACCTCGGTCCCCTGGGGGCGGGCGGCTTCACCAAGCTCGCCAACCAGATCATCGTCGCGGTCAATCTGACCGCGCTCGGCGAGGCGTTGACGCTCGCCAAGAAGGCTGGTCTCGATCGCGCTCTGACCTTGAAGGCCCTCGGGGGCGGGCTGGCCGGTTCCAAGTGTCTGGAGCAGAAGACGCCCAACTACGTCGCGGGAACCTACAACCCCGGATTCAAGATCGACCTCCACTTCAAGGACCTGGGACTCATCATGGAGTCGGGGCGGGCCCTCGGCGTTCCCCTGCCATGCACGGCCATCGTTCAGGAGCTCTTCAACGCGATGCGGGTCAAAGGCAGAGGGGGGCTCGATCACTCGGGCGTCATCACGCTGCTCGAGGAGCTGGCAGGGCTCCCCAATCAATCATGAGGGCGACCGTGGACCGGCCGGGGCTCGATAGCCAGGGACGCACACCGCTCATCAAGATCCGTCGTGTCCGAAAAGGCGACCTCGCCAAGGTGCGCGACGTCATCGAGCAGGCCTTCGGCGACTTCTTCGAGCGGCAGATGGGAACCCGGCCGCGCCAGGTCTTCGGCGGCTCCCAGTATGTCCACCACCGGTGGCTCATGGAGCCCTGGGGCTGCTTCGTCGCGGAGGAAGGCGACGGCAAGATCGTGGGGGCGGCGCTGGCCGTGATCTGGGGCACAGTGGGACTGGTCGGGCCCGTAGCCGTGCTGACCAACTATCAAAATCAGGACATCGGGCAGCAGCTCCTCACCGCGTGCCAGGGTTTCTTCGAGGAGAACAAGGCGACCCTCGAGGGTGTGTCGACGTACCCGAACAGCCCGAAGCACGTCATGCTGTACCAGAAATTCGGCTACCGGCCGAAGGGGCTGGTGATGCTCGCGGGCAAGCCGTTGGATCGCCGGGAGATCGTGCAGGCGACACGCCCGCCCAAGCCGGGCCTCGTGGTGCGGCGCTACTCCTCGCTCGAAGAGGCGAAGAAGAAGGCGGCGATGCAGCGGGTGCGGCGCATCACCAACGGCGTGTGGCGCGGGATGGACCTGAGCAAGGAAGTCGAGATCGTGGACGGCTTGGCCCTCGGGGACACGCTGCTGCTCGAGAAGGGCCGGGACGTCATCGGCTTCGCGGTGGTGCACATGCCGGGGGTGAGCGAGGCTCCGCACGGGAGCGCCTACGTGAAATTCCTCGCCATCGACGGCAGCCAGCGGAAGCCCGAGCATCTGCACGCGCTCCTCGCCGCCGTGGAGGACATGGCGCACGCCGCCCAGCTCCAGCGCGTGGTTGCCCCGATCTACACCTACTACTGGACCGCGTACCAGACCCTGCTCGAGCGCGGCTACCATCCGGACTTCACCATGATTCGGATGAAGCGGGGCAAGCAAGAAGACTACGAGCACCCGGACGATCTGGTGCTCGACGACTGGCGCTAGCGCGCATGCCGCGGATCGTCGGCGCCTGGGCGGGAGTGATGGCCGCCGCGGTGCTGGCTTCGGCGCCCGGTCAGGCCCTGGCCCATGCCTTGATGCTCGAGTCCGACCCCGCCCAGGGCGCCACCCTCACCGAACCGCCCGCGCACGTGTTTCTTCGCTTCAACAGCAAGCTCGAGAAGCGCTTGAGCCACGTCACGCTCTCGACGGAGAAGGGCAAGCCGGTGGCCCTGCCCATCTCGGTCAATGGCCAGGACAAGCCGGACCGGATCGAGCTGCCCGTGGCGCCACTCGCCCCCGGCGCCTACGTCGTCCGCTACAAGGTGCTCGCCGTCGACGGCCACATCACCGAGGGCGTGCTCCGCTTCTCCGTGCTCGGGCCGAAGTAACCCATGGCGATGCTCAGAGGCTCGGCGACACCTGCGGGCACCGTGGCCTATCGCACGGCCCACGGCGGCGTGGCGCGGAACGGGCATTTCCGGGAGTGGCGGGGACTGGCCCTGTCCTCCGTGGGCATCGGAACGTATCTCGGCCCCGACGACGACGTCACCGATGCGCTCTACGAGGCGGCCATCGAGCGGGCCCTCCTCTCCGGGATCAACGTGATCGATTCGGCCGTCAACTACCGCCACCAGCGGAGCGAGCGCGCGGTGGGGCGGGCGCTCGCCAAGGCGGTGTGCGCCGGACATGTTGCGCGCGAGGGTGTGGTGGTGGCGACCAAGGGCGGCTTCCTGCCCTTCGATGGGCCACCCCCCCTGGGACTGGTCGGGGCGGGTGACGTCGTGGGCGGCGCCCACTGCATCACCCCGCGCTATCTCGAGGACCAGATCGAGCGCAGCCGCACCAACCTCGGAGTGGAGACCATCGACATCTACTACCTCCACAATCCCGAGACGCAGCTCGGCGAGGTCTCGCGGCCGGTCTTCATGCGCCGGCTGCGCGCGGCCTTCGAGTTCCTGGAGTCGGCGGCGCGCGATCGACGCATCGGGGTCTACGGTACGTCCACGTGGAGCGGTTACCGCCAGCCGTCGTCGGCCCGCGACTTCCTCTCCTTGCCGGATCTGGTCGCGGTGGCCGAGGGGATCGGCGGACCCGGGCATCACTTCCGTGTGGTGCAGTTGCCCTACAACCTCGCCATGACCGAGGCTTTCACGTTGCCCAATCAACCGGCTGGTCGCGAGCCCGTGGCGCCCCTCGAGGCGGCGCGGAAGCTTGGGGTGTACGTCATGACGTCGGCGTCCATTTATCAAGGGCAGCTCGTGCGCAACCTTCCTCCGGTGCTGTCCGAGGTGCTGCCGGGTCTCGACACCGACGCCCAGCGGGCCCTGCAGTTCGTGCGATCCACGCCCGGCGTAGGCACCGCGCTCGTGGGCATGAAGTCGGAAGCTCACGTCGACGAAGCCGCCCGCCTCGCCAGAGTGGCGCCGGTACGCTGGTCGGCGTTCCGGAAGCTCTTCGCGTCCGCGTGAGCGCGCTCCGGCGGGGGCGAAACCGCTTGAAATTCCTCCGGGGCTCGGCTAGGTTGGTACGTCGCCACGGAGCGTTTCGGTCGTCGCGCCGCGGCTGACGCACGCTATGGTCACGAACATTCACCACGTCGGCATCGTGGTTCGGAGCCTCGCCAAGGCGTACGGCTTCTGGCGCGATGCCTTGGGACTGCCCCTCGTCCGTGAGGCAGAGATTCCGGACCAGGGCGTCCGGGCGGCTCTCCTCGCCGCGGGCGACACCGAGATCGAGCTGCTCGAGTCCACGCGCGCGGACACGGGAGTGGCGCGCTTCCTCGCCAAGCGGGGAGAAGGGCTCCACCACCTCTGCCTCGAGACGCCGAATGTGGACGCCGACCTCGGCACCCTGCGGGCCCAGGGCATCCCTCTCCTCGACGAGACGTCGCGACACGGTCTGGCCGGACGCATCGCGTTTCTCAATCCGGGCGCCGGTCACGGCGTGCTCGTGGAGCTGGCCACGCCCCCGCCCGGCGAAGCCCACGCGGACTCGGCCGTCCGTTTCAAGCGTCTGGTGATCGGCTGCCGCGATCCGCACGACACCGCGAAGACCTATCACCAGATCTTCGGCCTGCCGGAAGTGGCCGTCAACGATGGTCCGCGAAGCATGCTCGGCTGGTCTGGGGGCGGCACGCTGCTGATGGTGCCGGCAAGCGAAGTGGGGGGCGCCCTCGGTATGGCCGCGCTCTCCATGGTGGCGCCGGAGATGGGGACGCTCGTCGAGCGGCTCAAGAAGATCGACGCCATGATGTTCTATGGCGCGAGCGAGATCACCCTCAAGCCCGAGGCCGGCAACAATGTCCATCTCCACATCTCGCGCTACCATTTCCCGTAGATCCGGGCCGATGGCTCCTCGCCCCGGGGGCGGCTAGACGAACACCACCCCGCGGGTGGGAGACCGGAGCGACGCGGTCTGGCTCATCGGTCTCTGCGCCGCCCGCGCCGCCGGCTCCACCATGGCCATGGCGTATCCGGCCGTGCTCTCCGTCGTCCAGGAGGAATGGGGGCTCTCCTCGACGGCGGCCGGCTCCATCTCCTCCGCCTATCAGATCGGCACCGCGGTGGCCCTCGTTTTCGTCTCGGCGCTCGCGGACTATCTCGACCCTCGCCTCCTCTTTCGAATCTCGGCCGGTTTGACGGCCGCCGTCTCTCTGCTCATACCGGTGCTCGCCTACGGCCACCTCTCGGCCTTGCTGCTCTTCGGCGCGGTGGCGGTGGCCGTGGCCGGCATCTACACCCCGGGCATCATGCTGCTCGCGGAGCGCTTCGAGCCGGCGCGGCGTGGGTGGGCCATGGGCTGGTTTCTCGCCGCTTCGTCGATGGGGTATGTGCTGGCGCTCGTCGTGGGCGGGGCGGTGGTGGCGCGCGCGGGCTGGCGGGCCGCCCTCTTCGTTCTCGCCTCGGGGCCTGTGCTTTGCTTCGTGCTTTCCTTGCTCCTCTTTTATGGCGAGCGATCGCACCGCGCTGTCGCGCCGCGGCCACGACGCGTCTCCTTCGATGCGGATCTTGCCGGCAACCGTCCCGCCCAGCTCATGATCTGGGGCTACGTCTTCCACTCCTGGGAGCTGCTCGGCATGTGGGCGTGGACGCCCGCCTTCATCGCGGCGGCGTTGGCGTTCCAGGGTACGAGCATCGAGCGCGCTGCCGGTCTCGGCGCCTCGCTGTCCGCCATCTTCCACGTCATGGGCATCCTGGCCTCGGCCACGGGCGGGGCGCTGTCGGACCGCTGGGGGCGGACCGCCGTCATCGCGGGGATGATGCTCGTGAGCAGCGCCTGCTCGTTCGGCTTCGGCTGGATGCTCGCGGCGCCCCTGCTCCTCATCGTCATGGTGGGCAGCATCTACGGCTTCTCCGCCCTGGGCGATTCGTCGGTATACTCCACCGGTATCACCGAAGCGGTGAAGCCGGAGCGGCTGGGCTCGGCGTTGGCCGTGCGCTCTCTGCTGGGCTTCGGAGCGGGGGCCATCGCACCGTTCGTCTTCGGCGGGGTGCTCGACCTCTACGGCGGCCGGAATGCTTCGGTCGCGGGATGGGGCTGGGCCTTCTCCGCCCTGGGGGTGGGCGGGGTGCTCGGCCTGCTCTCCATGCTGTGGCTCCGGACGATGCCCGAAGCGAGCAGATTGGCAGGTGGCAAGCGCTAGAACCTGATCCAGGGAGGCTTCATGGCCACCGTCCTCTTCATCGTCAAGGCGACCATTCCCCGCAAGAAGGAAGCCGCCTTCAACCGCTGGTACAACGCCAAGCATTGCCCGCAGTTCCTGCGCTATCCGGGAGCGGTGAGCGCCCGGCGCTACAAGTGCATCATGGGCGAGGACAAGTTCCGCTACATGGCCGTGTACGAAGTGCAGGACGAAAGAACCTTTCGAGCCCTGATGAAGTCCGACCACATGAAGGCGCTGCGCCGCGACTACGACCGGTGGTTCGGTAAGGTCTCGGAACGGGCCCGCTCCGCCTACACACAGGTCTGGCCATAGCGACGCCCCGAAGAGTGCGTGGGCTCGGGGCGGGGCGCCGCACGCGTCGGAGCCTCGAGAAGGGCGGCACGGGCACGGCCGGCGCGCTCAACGAGATCTTGGGCGCGTGGCCCCAGGTCAAGATCACTCCCATGTTCGGGCGCTGGGGCTACTTCGTGGGGCCGCGACTCTTCGCGTGCTTTCCGTTGCGGGCCAAGGACACGGACCTCTGGCTCCGGCTCGCTCGCGACGATCAGCGACGGGCGGTGGAGTCGGGCGCCTTCACCCCGCATCCCCGCATGGGCTCGCAGGGCTGGGTCATCTGTCATATCGATGGGCTGCGCGCGGCCGGGCGCACCCTGTCATGGCTCAAGAAAGGCTATGAGACGGCCAGGCACGTGGTGGAGCGGGGGGAGCGGGAGGAGCCATGATCGTCGTCACGGGATTCGAGGCCTTCGGCGGGCACCCGTCCAATCCCTCGGAGGAGATCGCCAAGGCGGTGGATGGCCGCACCATCGGCGGTCACACCGTGCGCGCGGCTATTCTGCCCGTGCATCACGCGGAGGCCGCGCGCGCGGCGGCTCGACTCCTGAGCGAGCACGAGCCGCTGGCCGTCCTCCACGTGGGACTGGCCGCGGGGCGCGCGCGGCTCGCGCTCGAGCGGGTGGCCGTGAACGTGATGGACTACGAATGCGCGGACAATGCGGGCTATCAGGCGCGCGGGGAGCCGTGCGTGGCGGGGGGGCCCGTCGCATACCTCTCGACGCTGCCCCTCGCGGACATTCTCGATGCCCTCGGGCGCGAGGGCATTCCCGGCTACCTGTCGAACACGGCGGGTACCTACCTGTGCAACCAGACGCTCTACGCGACCCTGCACGCGATCTCTGCCGAGCGGAGGCGAACGATCGCCGGCTTCATGCACGTGCCGCTCTCGCCGGCCATGGTCGCCGCGTCCGGTCTCGATCAGCCGAGCATGGACCCGGGGATCGGCGTGCGCGCCGTCGAGGTCGCGTTGCGTGTGATCGGCGAGCGCCTCGGCGCGCCCTAGGCTCGAGCAAGCCATACACCCGAGGGCGCGCCGCCCGCACGGTCACCGAGTCCTTGGTGACGGGTGCGGGGCTACGCGTTGTCGGTGGGCGGAGGAGCCTGGGCTTTGAGGGGCGCTAAAAGGAGAAATCCGAGGGCCGTCCAGGCCGCTTCGCGGACGCGGCGGATCAAAGTGAAGGAGAGACCGGCGGGGGCGCCCAGGCCGAGGGCGGCGAAGATGGCCACGTGTCCGGCTTCGAGGGCGCCCAGGTAACCGGGAACGAGGAAGGCCGCGAAGCGGATGCCGGTGCTGAAGGCTTCGATGGCGGCCGCTTCGGCGAGCGAGACGGGCAGGCCGATCCAGCGCAGGATGAGCCATGGCTCCAGCACCCCGATCAGCCAGGCGAGGAAGTGGTAGATGATCGACAGGGCCAGGCGCGGTGGCTCGCGCCGGTAGAAGTGAGCGAGCTCGTCGTCGATCTGGGTGAGCGTCTCGACGGGGCGGTCCGAAAGCCAGCCGATTCTTTGCAGCCACCGGGTACTGCCGCGGAGCGCCCCGCCCGCCTGCACGACGACGAAAGCGCCCACGGCCAGCACCTGGACCACGAGCAGCCACTGCATCCCGCGGATCACCAGCGAATCGGTGGGCAGGGCGGCGTGGGCGGCGAGGAGTCCGACCACCAGGAAGAGCGCTTGCCCGATGACGATGGTCGTCTTGGCCACGATGACGGAGGGCAGGCCCTCGGTGATCGGTACCCAGGGTCTCACGAGCCAGGCCTTGACCGCCTCGCCGCCTACCGACGCGGTCGGGGTCGTGAGATTGAAGGCCTCTCCGGCCAGCCGCGCGGCGAGGAGGGAGAGGAAGGGCACCGCATTGCGTCGAAACGCGTAGCGCCACCCCAGGGTGTCCAGAAGGGTGGTCAGGCCGAAAGGGAAGACGAGAATGATGAGGAGCCGCCACGAGAGATCCCTGAAGGCCTGGATGACGGCACCAGGCCCGATGCTGACGAGGAGCCACAGAAAGAGCGCCGCTCCGCAGAGGAGCAGGCCCAACCGAACCAGCCGCATCAGGTGGCGGGCATCTCGGCCCGCTTCGCCTTGGCCTCGATGTGGTCGATCCGGACCATCGGCACCAGCACCCAGGCCAGGGCGGTGAACGCCGTCGAGACGAGGACGAGCGGCGTGTAGCCGAACGAGTCGTAGAGCCGGCCGCCGATATTCTGGGAGATCTGGGTGCCGCCGTTGTAGATGGACATGAGGAGCGCGAAGAACGTCGCCTCGATGTGGCGGGGGCAGGACTTGGCCGCGAGGTCGAGGAAGGCGAGCTGGGTGGTCATGCCCACGCAGCCGAACACGATGTCGATGATGAGGGCGGACACCGGGCCCTCATAGAACAGGTAGGCGAGGGTTCCTGCCACCCCGATGCCGACGGAGAGGTTGATGAGCCGTTTGAGGGGCACGAGGCGGGAGAGCGGCGCGTAGATGAAGGCGCCGACCACGCCCGCCACGGCGCCGAGCGCTCCCAGATGACCGATGAACTGTTGCGAGAAGTGGAGCACGTCCGTCTGATAGTAGAGAAGGGCCGGCCCGAAGGACGGGCTGAACGTCCAGAAGAAGATGAAGCCTCCGACCACCCAGATGTCGCGCTCGCGGAACGCCCGGCGGATGGCCCGCCACGTCGTCCGGAATTCTTCCCTCTCCGTCCGGGCGGGCGCCTCGTGGACGAAGAAGGTGGCCATGAGAAGGGACACGAGGGGGAAGCAGGCGGCGATGAAGAAGGCGGCGTGCAGTCGGCGGTGCTCGGCGAGATAACCTCCGATGACTCCCACGAGGATCGCGGCGGTGGTAATGGCCCCCCACTGCACGGACTGGAAGGCGCCCGTCAGTCCGAGGGGTTTGCCGTTCTCGACCATCAGGGCATCCACCAGCACATCCGTGAAGGCGAGTCCCAGCGCCATGCACGTGAAGAAGGTGGCCATGCGCGCGTACGAGTGCTCTCCCGTCGAGCCGAGGAGGAGGCCCGCGGCCGCCGCGGTGGCCGAGGTCAGCATGAGATAGCTCTTCCGGTGGTAGCCGAGGAGGGGCACGAAGTCCGACAGGAACCCGTAGACCGGTTTGATCAGCCACGGCACCGTGGTGATGGCGAAGAACGTGGCCACTTGGCCCGCGGACAGCCCCGCATCCTTGAGGGAGATCGTGACCGTCTGGTTGGGCAGATACCACATGCCCTGGGCGAAGTAGACGATGCCGAAGAGCAGAGCAAGACGCTGGGCGGCCGGCGTCGTGAACGGATGAAGCGTCTTCAGCCGCCCGCGCATTGGAGCACTATACCCCGGGGCGGCGACGAGCCGCCCCGGGGATTTTCAATCGGTCAGGGAGTCCAGCGGCCAGATGGCGTGAGTCAGTTCGACGCCGTCGGCTTCACCTTGCCGTTGCTCTTCTCGTAGGCCTCCACGGCCTTCTTGAGGTCGCGATACTGCTCACAGCTGAACAGGCAGAGCTTGTCGAGCCGCTTGAGGTGCTCCTTGGCGTTGGCGAGGTCGTCGAGGGCCAGGTAGGCCTCGCCGATGTACTCGTGGGCGCCGCGGTGCCTGGGATCGATGGACAGCGCTTTCTGGTAGATGGGGATCGACGCCTTCGGGTCGCCATTCTTGCGCGTGGCGTAGGCGAGCCAGTTGTAGGCGTCGGCATTCCGCGGCTCGCGCTTCACGACGTTCTCGAGCATGGGCATGGCCCGCGCGAACTGCTTGGCCTCGATGGCCTGCACGGCCGCGCTGTACTCGGGATCATCCGCCTTTCTCGGCTCGGGGCCGCCGCCGCCTCCGCCCCCCCCTCCCCCGCCTCCGCCTCCGCCGCCGTCGGCAAGGGCAAGGGCCGGGATCATCAGCAGAGCGAGGAGGGCGACCACGAGCTTTCGCCACGTCGTTGTCATGACAGCCTCCGTGTCGGCCGGTGGTGAACGGGCCGTTTCGGCCAGTGAACCTGCGACGCTGCCGTCGAGTTCCCCACCATGGCGCGACCCTCGAGAATCGTGCGGGCGGGTCGGCCGTACGCGTCGCCTCGAGGATAGCAGGCTTCTCGGATAGTTCCAGCGCACGTGGGTCCCACGCGCGTTTCCGCGCCGTACAACGTGTGCTACCCTGTGGCCTCGATGCGTGAGACTCGGCACTCCGTTTGTCCGCACGATTGTCCGTCGCAGTGCGCGCTCTCCGTCACCGTGGAGAGTGGCCGTGTGACCCACGTGGCCGGCGACTCCACGCATCCGTTTACGCGCGGCGTCGTCTGCGGCAAGGTCCACGACTACGCGGAGCGACTGTATGCTCCCACGCGCGTGTTGACGCCGCTCAAGCGGGTAGGCGCCAAGGGTGAGGGGCGCTTCGAGCCGGTCAGCTGGGACGCCGCTATCGAGGAGATCGCCCACCGGTGGCGTCGCGTGATCGCCCAGTGGGGCGGCGAGGCCATCTTGCCCTTCTCGTACGCGGGTACCCTCGGGCTGGTCCAGTACTGGGCCGGGCACCCGCTCTTCCATGCCCTGGGCGCCTCCCAGCTCGACCGGACCATCTGCGTCGCCACCGCGTATGCGGGGTGGGCGGCCACGGTGGGCACGGTGGCGGGGAACGACTCAGAGCAGATGGCGGCCTCCGATCTCGTCGTCCTCTGGGGTATCAACGCCAGCTACACCCATATCAATCTCATGTCGCTGGTCAAGAAGGCGCGCCGGGGTGGCGCCGTCATCGTATGCATCGATCCCTACCGGACGCAGACGGCGAAGTGGGCCGATCTCCATCTCCAGCCGCGGCCGGGCACCGACGGCGCGCTCGCCCTCGGCATGATGCACGTGCTCATCGGCGAAGGGCTGGTGGACCACGACTACATCCGGCGCGCCACCACCGGCTACGGCCCCCTGGCCCAGCACGTCAAGCAGTACGATCCCGAGCGTGTGGCCGCCATCACCGGGCTCAGCTCGGAGATGATCGTGAGCTTCGCGCGGCGTTATGGGGCGACCCGGGCCTCCTTTCTTCGCGTGGGCATCGGGCTGTCGCGCCATGACAACGGCGGCGGAACCTGCCGTGCCATCGCCTGCCTGCCCGCCCTCACCGGCGCCTATGCGCATCCGGCGGGCGGCGCCCTGCTCTCCTCCTCGTACTCCTTCGGGGGCAATCTGGCCGCCCTCGAGCGGCGCGATCTCCTGCCCACGCCGACTCCGCGGACGCTCAACATGATCAAGCTCGGCCGCGTGCTCACCGAGACGCAGTTGCATCCGCCCGTGAAGGCCCTCTACGTGTACAATTCGAACCCCGCCTCGATCGTCCCCAATCAGGAGCTGGTATTGCGGGGACTCGCGCGCGAGGATCTCTTCACCGTGGTTCACGAGCAGCATCTGACCGACACCACGGACTACGCCGACATCGTGCTCCCCGCCACCACCTCCATGGAGCACACCGATCTCTACAAGTCGTTCGGGCACCTCCATGTGCAGCTCGCCGACCCGGTGATCGAGCCGGCCGGCGAGTCGCGCTCCAATTGGCAGGTCGTGCGACTCCTCGCGCGCGCCATGGGCCTGACCGACCCGCACTTCGCCAAGGACGAGGCCACCCTGATGCGCGAGGTCCTCGGGTCGGGCCATCCGTCGCTGGCCGGCGTCACCTACGAGCGCCTGCGCGGGGAGCGCTCGGTGCGTCTCGAGGTCGGGCGGCCGTATCTGCCCTTCGCCAACGGAGCTCCCACGCCGTCGGGCAAGGTCGAGTTCGTCTCCTCCGCCTTCGCGCGCGCCGGGCTGCCTTCGCTGCCTACGTGGACGCCGCTCGTCGAAGGCCCGGAGAACGAGGTGGTATCCCGGCGCTACCCGCTGCAATGCATCGTGCCCCCCAACCGCTTTTTCCTGAACTCGTCCTTCAGCCAGTCGGAGATGCTGCGCCGTCGCCAGCGGGGGCCGTCGGTCTTCCTCCATCCCGAGGATGCGCGGGATCGCGGGATCACGGAGGGAGATTCCGTCGAGGTGCGGAGCGCCCGCGGCGCGGCGCGCTTCACCGCCACCGTCACCGACGATACCCGGCCCGGCGTGGCGGTGATCGAGGGCATCTGGTGGTCCAAGCACCAGACGGGCGGGCGCGGGGTCAACGCCATCACCGACGATCGGGTGGCCGACGTGGGCGGAGGCCCGGCCCTGCATTCCAACCTGGTGCAGGTCGCCAGGCTCTAGTCCCATCACTCAGAGTCCGGGAGCATCGAGATGACGGCACCGACGCGAGTCCGCTTCGCCCCCGTCGAAGGGGCGGCCCAGCTCTTCACCGCCGACTTCAGCGACTACCTCGGCAAGATGCACGATGACTTCACGCCGAGGGTGCACGCCCTCCGCAGGCAGCGGGATGCCGTACTCCGGCGCGCCCTGGAGCAGGGAACGCTTCCCGGACCCCAGCCCGCGTCAGCGGCCACCGCCGGCGATTGGAAGGTACCGCCGGTGCCCGAGGATCTCCGGCGGCCCGGCATCGAGATCTCGGGCCCGTGTTCGATCACCAGCATGTTCATCAACGCCCTCAACCCGGGCCCCGAGGGCGAGCGCGCGGAAGGCGACCTCGACGACGATGAGGACTCCGCGGGCCACCGCCTCGTCGACACCGTGCGGTCCGCGCACAATCGGCTCGCCGCGGTCAACGGTGAGCTCGCCTTCACCGACACCGCGCGGGGCAGGGAATACCGGATCGCGCCGGGCGAGCTGCCGTTCTTCATGCATCGGGAGCGGGGCCTGCACCTCGACGAGTCCGAGGTGAGCGTGGACGGCCGGCCGGTGCCCGCGGCCATCCTGGGCACCGCGTTGACGCTGTTCTTCGCGGGTCGGGCGCAGGCGGGCCGGGGGCAGGGCATCTATTTCTATTTGCCCAAGGTGGAGAGCGCGGAGGAGGTTGCCTGGTACCGCGACTTCTTCGACGCGAGCCGACGCCACTTGCCCTCCCTCTCGGACGCGGTGATCCGTGGCATCCCTCTCGTCGAGTCTCTGCCCGCGGTCTATCTGATGGAGGAGATGCTCTACGCCCTCGGCCCCTATGCCGCGGGGCTCAATGCGGCGCGCTGGGACCTCAAGGCCTCCATCTTCGAGTTCGTCATGGCCGACCCGAAGTCGGTCTGGCCCGATCGATTCGGCGTCGACATCAAGACCACGCCCTTCCTCGCGAATATCTTCAGGCGCCTCGTGGCCATCTGTCTCAAGCGGGGCGCGGTGCCCATCGGGGGCATGGCGACGGCGCTGCCGAGCAATGACCCGGAGGTGAATCGCGCGGCTGCCGAATCGATTCGCGCCGACAAGGAGTGGGAGGCAGAGCAGGGCTTTATCCGGGCCTGGGTCGCCCACATCTTCCATATGAAGACGGCGGGCGACCCCTTCAAGAAGATGGCGGCCTCCGGCCGCACACCCACCCCGGCCATGGCCGATCCCGCCAACTATCCGGTGAGGATCGACGTCCCCGCGGGCCCGGTCACGGTGGGGGGCACGCGCCGAAACGCGCGCATGGTCATCGAATACGTCGAAGGATGGCTCGGGGGGCGCGGCGCCAAGGGCATCGACAGCCTCGCGGGCAAGCCGGGCATTCACCCCGCCCTCATGGAGGACCTGGCCACGGGGCGCATGTCGGTGGCCCAGATCGCCCAGCGCATCCGCCACCACGCCAAGGACTCCACCGATCCGTCGCAGGTCCACGACTTCCCGATGGTCAAGCGCCTCCTGGAGGAGGAAGTCGAGGACATCCTGCGCCTCATGCCGACGAAGGATCCCGAGACCGAGGCGCGCTATCTGAAGGCGGTCAAGGTCGCCATGCGCTGGATCAAGAACTACACCGACCTCGATTTCCGCAGCCTGGGCTCCTACACCCACCCCGACCTGGAACGTATCGCAGCTGCCCCCGACGCGTTCTAGTTGTTAGTGGTAGCTGGCGTATCAGGCCGGCGAGAAGGGTCCAGATGCGAGGCGGCGCCCGAAGGCCCGCGCGAGGCGTAGTCTCTCTACGTTGAGCGCGAGGCCGAGGGCGCCAACGAAGCAGATGGGCCCTTATCGGCGGAGGGCGGCGAAAAGACCGCAGGCCGAGCCGAGAGTGAGGAGCAGCCCCAGGCTGTAGATGCCCTGGTGGCGCGCGATCATCAGGCTTCCGAAGCCCACCATGGTGCTGACCCCGCTCAGCGCGACCGCCATCACGGTGCTCCGGGCCACCAGGGGCCCGCCATGGTCGCGTCCCTCGAGGTAGCGCACCATCACGTTCAGGCCGAATTCCGCCGAGGCGCCGATGATGAGGGGCAGTCCCCACACATTGGCCATGTTGAACTGGATGCCGAAGACGCGCATGAGGCCCACCGTCCACAAGAGGCCGAGCACGAGGGGCAGAAGCGCCAACAGGGTTTCCTTGACCCGTCGTATCATCAGGAAGGAAAGAATTCCCACCGCGAGGAAGGCGTAGATCGTGCCTTGGTAGTACGCGCGCTCCATGTAGCCGATGGCCTCGTAGGTGATGATGGGCGCGCCCGTCACGTCGGGATCCACCGATCGCAGCTCCCGCACGAAGGTGCGCGCGCCTTCACGCTCCCAGATGTCCACCCGGGGATGGACCTGCAACAGGAAGTCGCCCCGCTTGCCGATGAACTTCCGCTGGATCTCCTCGGGAACGTCGGCGAGCACCACCGGGCGGGGCCTCAGGTTGCGCTGGAGGTCGAAGAACTTGCTCGTGAAGTCCCGGTAGAGCTGGGACTGCAAGTGTGACAGCGCGGGCTCCGCGACCTCCCGGTCGGCGGTCTTGAGGGTCTTGAGCAGCGCCGCCGTCCTGGCCCGGAGATCCTTGAGGTCCGCGGGCAGCTTGTCGCCGGCCTCCGTGGCGAAGATATCCAGGCGCCGCTGGAGCTCGCCGAGCGCGCGCGCCAGCCTCTCGATGTCCACCGGGCTCGATCGGCCCACGCGCACGGGAGAGACGATGGAGGCGAAGGTGTTGACGATCGCGATCTTTTCCGGCTGATTGTCGGGGATCACGCGTAGCACGGAGTCGACGTCCGACACCGAGGGCAGCTTCTCGAACGCCTCCTGCTTCTTCCGCAGCTCCTCGAGGGTCTTGGCGGAGGCGAGGCCGTTGAATCCGGAGCGCCCGGTGGTGGCGAGGATGCGCTTCTCCCACAGGACGGACTCCGTTCCCTTCGCTTGGAGATTCAGGAGGTTGTAGTCGAAGGCCACGTAGGGAACGGCCCCCAGCGAGGCCACGGTGGCGATCCCCGCCACGGCGAGGACCGTCTTGGGATAGCTGGTGACGCGGTCGAGCACGGGCACATGCATGCGCTCGATGGCGTGGGCGCGCGGCGCCTGATTCCTGGGCCGCCCGGCATGATGCCTGTCCACCAGCATGAGGAGCGCGGGGAAGAGCGTGATCATGCCGAGCCAGGCCATGAGGATGGCCGTGCCCGCGATGAAGCCCAGCTCTTGAATGCCGCGGAAGTCGGTGAGCATCAAGACGTAGAACGTGCCGCCCGCGGTGAGGGCCCCGATGAGCATGCCGGGTCCGGTGCGGGCCGCCGTGAACTCGAGGGCCTCCTTCAGATTGCGCCCGAGGAAGATCTCCTCCTCGTAGCGGAAGAGGAAGTAGATGCCGTAGTCGATGCCGATACCGATGACGATGGAGATGAACATCACGGAGAAGATGGTCAGGTGCCCCACGGTCAGGGCAATGATGCCCATGGACCAGGCGAGGGTGACCGCGAGCACCGCCAGCATGAGCAGCGGTTTTCCCACCCGCCAGAACGCCAGCATCATGACGAGGAGGGTGAGGGCGAAGGCGATCCCCGTGGCGACACTGCTGTCCTCGAAGGCGGCCGTCATCTCGTCGTTGGAGAGCGTGGGGCCCCCCGTCACACCCGCCTGCACATTGGGGAAATCGGTCCGGAGCTTCGCGATCACCCCCCGGATGACTTCAATGGCGTGGCGGTCACCCATGAAGCTGCCCTTGTCCGACTGGGGCGTCTCGACGAGGGCGAAGAGCAGGCTCTTGTCGTCCGACAGGAAATAGCCCGCGTCGGCCGGGCGCTCGCCCAGCGAGAAGAGAGTTCCCCACGGCGAGCGGTAGGGGGTGGGGCGGTCGAGCCGGTCGGATATCTGCTCGAGCACGAGCTGGAGGAACCGGGTGTTCTCGCCCCCGCCCTTCTCGAGGCCCAGATCGAAGAGATTCGACACGAAGGCCGAGGCCATGGCCGCGTTGGCGCCTTCGACGAGGCGGGCGAGGCTCGGATCCCCCGCGAAGCTCTCCATGAATTCCTGGTAGTCGAAGATCCGGTCGCGCACTTCCTTGAGCTGCTCGGTGGGCAGGTAGAGGAGCTGCCGGCCCTCGAAGCGCTGGGGATCCACGCGGTAGGTCACGCGGGGGAACTTGATGGGGGAGGCTCGCAGGTCGTGGACGAGCCGCGCCGCATAGGCCTTGGCCGCTTCGAACGTCCGCGCCTCGATGACGATGACGATGTCCTCGAGCTCGCCGAAATCGCTGGCGTACTGGTTGTAGCGGACGATGTAGCCGGCGTCGCGGGGCAGGAGATCGCGTCCGGAAGTCCTGAAGCTCAGGGTGTGGAGCGTATAGGTGATCCCGGCCACCGCGAGGAGAAGCGAGATCGCCGTGGTCGCCACGGGTCGGCGGCAGGAGAGCCGCACGAGCCGGCGCAAGAGCCGACCGGTCCGGGAAATGGCGATCATGCGATGGCGACCATCCGTTCGGCCAAGTGTATCACCGAGGGCCCGCGCGGCCTGAAAACGAGGATGGGGATCTGGCTAGACGCCGCCGTCGATGAAGCGCTCGAGCCGGAGGCGCGCGGTCTCGTCCGACCACTGCTCGGGCGGCGATTTCATCAGGTACGCCGAAGGGGCGAGGAGCGCGCCCTTGAGGCCCCGATCCATGGCGATCTTGCAGGAGCGGATGGCGTCGATGACCACCCCGGCGGAGTTGGGCGAGTCCCACACCTCGAGCTTGAGCTCGACGTTGATGGGCTGGTCGCCGAAGGAGCGGCCTTCCAGGCGAATGTGCGCCCACTTGCGGTCACTGAGCCACGGCACGTAGTCGCTTGGCCCGATGTGTATGTCCTCGGGGGCCATGTCATGGGCGAGCTGCGAGCGGACGGCGTCGGTCTTGGAGATCTTCTTCGAGGCGAGCCGGGAGCGCTCGAGCATGTTGAGGAAGTCGGTGTTGCCCCCGACATTGAGCTGGCTCGTGTGCTCCATGTGGACGCCGCGGTCCATGAAGAGCTTGGTCAGTATCCGGTGGACGATGGTCGCGCCCACCTGCGACTTGACGTCGTCGCCCACCACGGGCAGCCCGTGCTCCTCGAAGCGCCGCCGCCAGTATTCTTCGCGCGCGATGAAGACCGGGATGCAGTTGACGAAGCCGCAGCCCGCGTCGAGGATCTGCTCCACGTACCACTTGGTTGCCATCTCGCTGCCCACGGGCAGGAAATTGACCACCACGTCCGTGCGCGTCTCGCGGAGAATGCCCGCGATGTCCACGGTGGGGCCGGGCGCCTTGGTGATGATCTGGGAGAGGTAGTGGCCGAGGCCGTCATGGGTCATGCCGCGCTGGACGGGCACGCCCAGATGCGGAACCTCGCCGAAGCGCACGGTGTTGTTGGGCTTGGCCCAGATCGCCTCGGACAGGTCGAGGCCGACTTTGTTGGCATCGATGTCGAAGGCCGCCGAGAACTCGATGTCACCGACGTGGTAGTCGGCCAAGCGGGGCCGCATGAGACCCGGAATGAAGCCGTCGTCAGGGGCCTGCTTGTAGTAGTGAACGCCCTGAACGAGTGCCGAGGCGCAATTGCCGACTCCGACGATGGCGACGCGTACCGATCCCACGTGGACCTCCAAATGTTGATTTAAAGACGGCTCAGCTTACCATAGCCCCCCCGCTTCCGTAAGCTCAGCTGGCCCGTGGCCCCTCGAGCGGAGGTCGTGCGGGGTGAGCTTTGAAGACGGCGAGCGCGGCCAAGCCTACCACCGCCCATGTCGCCTCACGCAGGCGCCGAATGAGCGAGAAGGACAGGCCGACTGCCCCGGGCAATCCGAAGAGAGCGAAGGCGGCCACGTTGCCGCCCTCGAGCGCTCCCAGCGAGCCCGGGATCATGAAGGTCGCGAACCGGACGGCGGTACTCAGGGCCTCGAGTACGAATGAAGTCGCGAGGTCGACCGGGATGCCCGCGAGGGTCACCACCACATAGATCTCGAGCCCGCCCACCGCCCAGCCGCCCGCATGGAGGATCGCCGAGGCGGCGACGCGCTTCCAGCGTCGGTGGTAGAGATTCATGAGGCGGTCTTCCACGTCGCGGAGGAGGTCTTGGTAGTGAGCGGCAGGGCTCACCCCGAGCCGGTGGAGGATGCGGCCCGCGCCCGCCACGCCTCCGCGAAGCTGTACGAGGAGGAACCCGCCCACGCCGATCATCTCCGTCGCGAGCAGGACGCCCATGGCCACCGTCACTTCCCTGGGCGCGGCGAGGGCGGTGACGGCCAAAGCGAGCCCACCCCCGAGAAAGACGGCCTGGCCGATCACCATGCTCGTCTTGTCCGCGACGACGGAAGCCAGGCCCAGGTCCAGAGGGACGCGGTCGCGTACGAGATAGGCCTTGAGCGGCTCACCGCCCACCGAGGCGGTCGGGGTGGCGAGATTCACCGCCTCACCGGCCAACCGTGCGCCGATGAGCGCGGCCGCACCGGCGTGGCTGTCGGGGAGGAGCACGCGCCAGCCGAGCGTGTCGAGGGCGACCGCCGCACAAAACGGAATGAACATGACCCCGGCGAGCCGCCAGCCGAGCGCGAGGAAGGTGTCCCAGACGGCGGCGGGACCGAGGTCCCGGAGAAGCCAGGCCACGAAGGCCAGTCCGGCTCCTACGAGGAGGAGCCGCAGGAAGCGAAAGCGTGACGGCGGGGAGGGGAGCCGCGCCGGGCCCGGGTCGGGGGCCGGCGCGGCCATGGGCACGCTAGTTCTGCGCCTTTCGCTTCCCGCCGCTCACCTCGAGGAACTCGTTCTGCTTGACCTTCATGCGCTCCACGAGGGAGTTATAGCCGTTCGTCTGGATGATCTTGTTGAATTGTGTCCGGTAGTTGGACACCAGGCTGATGCCCTCGATGTTGACGTCGTACACCATCCAGCGATCGCCCTTCTTGAAGAGCCGGTAGTCGACGGGCACCTCGGTGCCGTTCTTCGTGATGATCTTGGTGCTCACCGTGGCGAGGTCGCCCTCCACCCGATCGCCGCTATAGACGATCTTCTCTCCCCCGTACAGCTCGATCTTGGAGATGTACGAGCGCTCGAGCAAATCGGCGAAGAGCCCGACGAACTCCGTGCGCTGGGGCTCCGTGAGGGGTTGCCAGTAGCGGCCCAAGGCGCGGCGGGCGATCTCGCCGAAATCGAAAAGCTCGTCGGCGATCTTGCGAACCGCCGCGCGCCGCTCCGCCACTTTGCTCTCGCCCTTGAGGGCCGGGCTCTCGAGGGTGCTGACCACCCGGTCGATGGCGCTCTTGAGCTGGTCCTGGGGTTGGCCCGCCCAGCTCTGCGGAGCCATGGACAGGATGAGGAGGGCGGCGAGGGCGATGCGCCACGCCAGCTCGAACCGAGCCCCCCGCGTGGTCAGAGACGAACGACGACCAGTCATCGATGATCCTCCACTGATGTGGGTTGCCTTAGACCTTGCCGAAAACGTACTTCGAGAGCAGCTCCTCCAGATCGACGGGCGGCTCTACCTCGGTGATCTTGCCGTTCGGCTTGATGATCTTCTCCGACCCCCCCGGGCTGATCTGGACGAACTTCTCACCGATGAGGCCCTTGGTCTTGATCGACGCGATCGAGTCTTCCGTGAGCTTCACGCCGCTCTCGATGGCCATGACCACGCGGGCCTGATAGTTGTCCAGCCGGATCGCGGTGACCCGGCCCACCTGCACTCCGGCGATCTCGATGGACGATCCGGTCTTGAGGCCGCCCGCCGATGGAAAATCCGCGGTGACGACGTAATTTCCGCCGCCCCACAGTTCTACCTTGCCGAGTCTAATCGAAAGCCAGCCCAATGCCAAGATGCCGAGGATGACGAACACCCCCACGGCGATGTCCAGCACGGAACGCTTCATGCGGCGTCTCCCTTGGCATCATGCGGCATGGTGGGCAGCCTCGACTTCCCCGCGGATGAAGCGCTGAACGATGGGGTTCGCCGAGCTCTGAATGGCGCGGGCGTCCCCCGTCTCGACGATGAGGCCCTCGTGGAGCATGGCCACGCGGTCGGCGATCTCGAAGATCTCGGGTATCTCGTGGCTCACCATCACCGCGGTGAACCGGAACGTGCGATGGAGGTCCAGGATGAGACGGTGGATGGTGTTCACGAGGATCGGATCGAGCCCCGTGGTGGGCTCGTCGAAGAAGACGATCTCCGGCTCCGTCACGAGGGCCCGCGCGATGGCCACGCGCTTGCGCATGCCTCCCGAGATTTCCGCGGGGTTCTTGTGGCCCATGTCCACCAGGCCGACCTGGGCGAGCTTCTCCTCGACGCGCCGCGCGATCTCCGCCGCGCCCATCTTCGTCTTCTCGTAGAGGGGAAACGCCACGTTGTCGAAGACGGACAGGGAGTCGAAGAGGGCTCCCCCCTGGAAGACGACACCGTAGCGCCGGCGTACCGCCTCGAGGCTGGCGCCCCGGAGGCGGGTGATGTCCGTCCCGTCCACCAGCACCGCCCCCCCGTCGGGACGCAAGAGACCCAGGAGGTGCTTGAGGAGCACCGACTTGCCGCCGCCACTCCTGCCGATGACGACCATGATCTCACCCGTGGCGACGTCCAGGTCCACGCCGCGGAGGACGGGCTGTCCGCCGAAGGACTTGCGCAGCCCCTGGATGCGGATCACGGAAGGACCGAGCCCAGGAAATAGTTGAAGATGAGGATGAGCACGCAGGAGAGCACCACGGCTTCGGTGGTGGCGCGCGACACGCCCTCCGCGCCGTGGCCGCAGTGGAAGCCCTTGTACGTGCACACCCAGGGCACGAGCACCCCGAAGGCCAGGGACTTCCAGAATCCGACCATGACGTCGGTCATGTCGGAGAAGGCCTGCATCTGGCCGAAGTAGGTGCCGGGCGACATCCCGAGCAGGATGACGGCGACGAGGTAGCCTCCGTAGATGCCGGCCACGTCGAAGATCGCCGTCAACATGGGGAAGGTGATGAGACCGGCGAGGATAGCGGGTACGACCAGATAGCGCATGGGGTTGAGGGCCATGACCATGAGGGCGTCGATCTGCTCGGTGATGCGCATGATGCCGAGCTCCGCGGTGAGGGCGGAGCCGGCGAGGCCGGTGACAAAGACCGCGGTCAGCACGGGCCCGAGCTCGCGCACGAGGGCGATGCCCACGGCCGGTCCCACGAAGGCTTCGGAGCCCACGCGCTGCAGGGTCAGGAAAACCTGGAGGCCCAGGGCCATTCCGGTGAAGGCGCCGGTGAGGATGACGATGGTGAGTGACTTGAAGCCGATGAAGTAGACGCGTGCGGCCAGCCGGCCCAGCTTGAGCGGCGGTATGAAGGCGAGGGCCACGGCATGGCCGAGGAAGCGCCCGAATCGTCCGAGGGACTCGACGATGTAGAGGGTGAGATGCCCCAGCGCTCCGATCCAGCGCTCCGGGGGCGGCAGAGCGCGCGGCATCGGAGCGCCGTCGGTCACGCCCTCGCGCTCCGATAGACGCCCAAGGCCCAGAGGGGGAAGTATTTCGCGTAGAGGTGATACTTGAGGTAGAAGACCCGGGGGAAGCCCGTACCGTTCCAGAGCGGGTCCTCCCAGGTGCCATCGGCGCCCTGCCGGTCGATCAGGAAGCGGACACCTTTCTCCACCGCGGGGCCGTCCGCGCGACCGGCGGCGAACAGGGCGAGGAGAGCCCAGGCCGTCTGGCTCGGCAGGGATTCGCCACGCCCCGCCAGATCCTCGTCGTCGTAGGAGGTGAGCGTCTCCCCCCAGCCTCCGTCGGAGTTTTGCCGTACTTCGAGCCAGGCGATGGCGCGCTGGATGTACTCCTTGGAGCGATCCTCGCCGATGGCGCCGAGCCCGCGCAGCACCGACCACGTGCCGTAGACGTAGTTGACGCCCCAGCGGCCGTACCACGCCCCGCTCTGGTGCTGGGTCCTCTGGATGAAGCCGAGGGCTCGCTGAGCGGCGGGATGCTCGAGCCCGTGGCCGAGCGTGCCGAGCAGCTCGAGCCCGCGCCCGGTCAGGTCTTCGGTCGAGGGGTCGAGGAGAGCGCCATGATCGGCGAAGGGAATGTTGTTGAGGATGAGCCGGTCATTGTCGGCGTCGAAGGAGCCCCAGCCCCCGTCGCTGCCCTGCATGCCGAGAAACCAGTTGAGGCCGCGCTCGATGCAGCGGGCGCGGCGATCGGGGTCGAGTCCGTGCGTCTTGGCCAAGGCCATCATGACCATGGCCGAGTCGTCGAGGTCGGGATAGAAGTCGTTGTGGTACTGGAAGGGCCAGCCCCCCGGCGGCACATGAGGCCGCTTGACCTGCCAGTCACCCGGCACGGTGATCTGCTTGTCCATCATCCACTCGCCGGCGCGAATCAACTGCGGGTGATCGGGGGGGAGCCCCGACTCGATGAGCGCATTGGCGGCGAGCGAGGTATCCCAGACCGGAGACACGCAGGGCTGGTAGTGGAGGGCGTCCTGCGTCTCCACGCCCAGATTCTCGATCTCCTTGATCTGGCCGGTGATGAGCGGATGGTCCTCGGGGTAACCGAGCGTTCTGAGGGCGAGCACCGCATTGGTCATGGCGGGGAAGATGCCACCGAGTCCTCCCGGCACGGCCAACCGCTCTTCGAGCCAGCGCCGGGCCGACTCGAGAGCGCGCCCGCGGAACGGCCGCGGACCCAGCCGCTCCCAGCCTTTGAGCGCATCGTCCACCCCGATGAAGAGGTTCTTCCAGATGAAGCGCTTGGGGGAAAAGGGACGGGGGATCCGCCTGAGCCGGAGGCTCGCCTGCTCGCGCGGCACCGGCCAGATCTCGTCGAGGCGGCACGATTCGGGCAACCGCTTCACCGGCTTGGAGTCCATGAGAATCAGGAGCGGGACGATCACCGTGCGGGACCAGTACGAGACTTCGAGCAGGTTGAAATAGGACCAGCGGGGCAACAGGATGATCTCGACGGGCATGGAGGGCACGCCGCGCCAGTCGTACTCGCCGAAGAGGGCGAGGAGGATCTTGGTGAAGACATTGGCCTCCACGGGCCCGCCCCAGTCGCGGATGCGCGCCCGCGCCTGCTCCATGGCGTGGTCGTCCACGCTGACCCCGGCCACCTTCATGGCGAAGTAGGCCTTGATCGTCGCCGAGATGTTCGGGGGCCCGCCCTCGTAGAGGCTCCAGCCGCCGTCGGGCAGCTGTCGCTCGCGGAGGTATCTCACCATCTTGACTTCCCGGTCGCGATCCACCCGGCCCAGCATGTGACAGAGAAGCAGGTACTCGCTCGTGATCGTGCTGTCGGCCTCGAGCTCACCGACCCAGTGTCCGTCGGGCGCTTGGGCGGACAGAAGCGCGGCCTGCGCCCTTTCGATGGCGGTGTCGACCTCGGAGTGGACTATCGTCGGTGGAGTCACGTCCGATTCCGGAGAAAATGGCTTGCGCGCATCGCCCGATACTAGCACAGGCTACGAGACCGGCACGCGGCCCGTGACGTTGAAAAGCGCGGCCGAGTTCGTTAAGGTCTCTGCCATGGGCGCTGATCCGGCCAGCTGGCCGAGCCTCCTGGCGACGACCATCGCGCATCGGCTCTACGTTTTCGTTTTCCTCTGCGTGTTCGTGCTCCTGGCCGGGCGTGACCTGGGCTGGCGGCGCGCGGCGGGCTGGCTCGCGTGGGGATTCGCGGTCGCCTTCTCGGCCGAGTACGCGTCGACCCGCGTCGGCATACCGTTCGGTCTCTACCACTACACGGGCGTCACGGCGGGGCGCGAGCTCTTCATCTCGAACGTGCCCTTCTTCGACCCCCTGTCCTTCCCCTTCCTCGCCTACGCCTCCTTCTGCCTCGCCCGCTGGGCGCTCGCGAAGTCGGAGGGGTGGGGGCCGCTGGCCCTGGCGGGCGCCCTGATGATGCTGCTGGATGTCGTCATCGATCCGCTTGCCGTGCGCGGGCAGCGCTGGTTCCTCGGCCACATCTTCTACTACGCGGAGGCGGGGGTCTATTTCGGCGTGCCCATCTCGAACTTCTTGGGCTGGGCGCTCGTGGGCTCCGCTATCGTGGGCGGGTATCTCTGGGTTGCGAGACGGCGACCCCGGCCGCTGGGGTCCCCGGCCGGCGGCACCGGTCTCTACTACGGAGTGCTGTGCTTCATGCTCACCATGACGGGCCGGATTGGGGAGTGGAGGCTTCTGGGAGCGGGAATCCTCGTGCATGTGGCTGTAATTCTGGTACTCTATCGGCTGCGGGCGCTGTCGACAGCCCGAGGCTGGGAGGCTCTCCACAGAACGGCGGCAGGCCCGGTGGCCACCGCCACCACAGACAAGAGGGGTGCTTGAGGAGATGAGCGTACCGGTGTCCCAGATGTATACGGTCGCGAGCTACGTGATCAAGCAGAAGCTCAGCGGCCGGAAGCGGTACCCCCTGGTCCTCATGCTCGAGCCGCTTTTCCGATGCAACCTCGCCTGCGCCGGCTGCGGCAAGATCCAGTACCCCGCGCAGATCCTCAAGAAGCACCTGACGGTCGAGCAGTGCGTCCAGGCCGTGGAGGAGTGCGGCGCTCCCATCGTGAGCATCCCCGGGGGCGAGCCGCTGATGTACCCCGACATCGACAAGCTGGTGATCGAGCTCATCAAGCGGAAGAAATACATCTACCTCTGTACCAATGCCATCTTGCTCAAGGAGAAGCTGTCCCTCTTCTCGCCCTCCAGGTACCTCACGTTCAGCGTCCACATGGACGGGCTCCGTGAGGACCACGACGAGGCCGTCTGCCGCGACGGGGTGTTCGACGAGGCGGTGGTGGGGATCAAGGCGGCGCTCGAGCGCGGCTTCCGTGTCACGACCAATACGACGCTGTTCGATGGTGCCTCGCCCCTCAGGATGCGGCAGTTCTTCGACGAGATGATGCATCTGGGCGTCGAGGGGATGATGCTTTCCCCCGGCTACAGCTACTCGAAGGCGCCGGACCAGGAGCATTTCCTGCGTCAGACTCGGACCAATCAGCTCTTCAGCGAGATGCTCTCGAGGAACAAGCGGCAATGGAAGTTCAACCAGTCCCCGCTGTTCCTGCGCTTTCTCATGGGCAAGGAGGACTTCGAATGCACCCCGTGGGGTAACCCCACCTTTAATATGTTCGGCTGGCAGCGTCCCTGCTACCTGCTTCAGGAGGGATACGCCGCGAGCTTCCGGGAGCTGATGGAGACGACACGCTGGGAGAACTACGGCAAGAAGAGCGGCAACGAGAAATGCCGCGACTGCATGGTCCACTGCGGCTACGAGGCGACGGCGGTGGACTACACCTTCAGCTCCGTGAAGGGGTTCGCGGAGACGGTGGCGGTCACTCTCACCGGCAAGCTCTAGGGGAGCGGTATGACGCTGGAAGGCTGGGTCCCCCAGATCAACGAATACATGTCGCTCCAGGAAGTGGTGGACTTCGCCTTCGACTACCGTGGCAACACCACGGTGGTGAAAGGTGACGGATCCGAGATCGTCGGCTACATCTTCAATCGCAACTCCGATGCGCCCGAGCCCTTCATCCAGCTCTTCGACGAGCGGGGGGACGGCCCCTTCAACATCCCCTACCGCGACATCGCCACCATCAAGTTCACCGGGAAGGACACGGCGGCCGGCAATAGCTGGAAGGCCTGGGTCGAGCGCAGGGAGAAAGAAAAGGCGCTCCGGGGCGCGGCCTCCGGTGCCGACCGGCTTGGTAGCGATCCTGGTTCTCACGGCAGTTGAGCTCGAGACTCGGGCCTTGGCCCGGGCGCTCGCCCTGCCGCCTCTGCCGTCCCTGCCGTTCCTGGCGTTTGGACGTGGCACGCTCCGTATCGCTCCCATCGGCATCGGCGCCGGGCGCCTGAAGGAACGCTGGCCGGCCCTCGTCCCCGTCTCCGACCGCCCCCTCGTCGTTTCCGCCGGGGTGTGTGGCGCCCTCGATCCTCGGCTCCGCGTGGGCGACCTCGTGATCTGTGACAGCGTGATCGATGGATTCGGGGCGCGCTTGTCCGTCACCGCCAGCGCAAGCCAGCGGGCCGCGGCGGCGAGGGGGGCCACCGCCTCCACCGGTGCCATGGTGTCATCGAGCCACGTCGTGGGCTCCCCAGAGGCCAAGGCGGCGCTGCGCGCGAAGACCGGAGGCGTCGCGGTGGACATGGAATCCGCGGCCATCCTCGAGGCGGCGGCCATGCACGGCTGTGCCTCCCTGGTCCTTCGCGGGATCTCGGATGATGCCCGCCAGACGCTCCCCGAGGAGCTGATGGCCCTCCTGGACGCCGACGGTCGCATCCGAACCGGCGGTGTGCTCGCTCTCGCGCGTCCGCGCGTTCTCGCGGCGGCCCTCCGGCTCAAGCGCGCGTCGCGGCATGCCCTCGGCAATGTGGCGGGCTCGCTCGCCCGAGTGGCGGCGTAGGCGGCGCAGGCCATGGATGCGCTTGTCACCGGCGGCACTGGATTCGTGGGCGCCAATCTCGTCCGCGAGCTCCTCGCGGACGGCCGGACCGTTCGCGTGCTCGCGCGGAAGGGTGGGGATCGCACGGCGCTCGAGGGCTGCGCGGTGGAGATCGCGGAGGGCGATCTCTTGGACCCGGGCTCGCTCAAGGCGGCGGCGGCGGGCGTCCGGCGCGTCTATCACGTCGCTGCGGACTACCGGCTGTGGGCGCGCGACCCGCGCGAGCTCTATCGCGCGAACGTGGAGGGTACGCGTCACCTCCTGGAGGCGGCGGCCGACGCAGGGGCCGAGCGCATCGTCTACACCTCCACGGTGGGCGCCCTCGGCATACCCAAGGACGGCACGCCGGGGGATGAGACGAGTCCGGTGGGGCTCGAGGACATGGTCGGGCCGTACAAGGCGTCCAAGTTTCTCGCCGAGCGCGTGGCCGAAGAGTGGGCGGGCCGCGGGGCGCCCATCGTGATCGTCAATCCCTCGGCGCCGCTGGGACCGTGGGACGTGAAGCCCACGCCGACCGGCCAGATGATCGTGGACTTCCTCCGCGGCAAGATGCTGGGCTCCATCGACACGGGTCTCAACATCGTCCACGTGCGCGACGTCGCCCGGGGCCATATCCTGGCCGCGGATCGCGGGCGGGTGGGGCAGAAATATATCCTGGGGAACCAGGACCTTTCCCTCATCGATATCTTTCGTGGACTGGCGCGGCTCACCGGTCTGCGTCCCCCGAGGTTCCGCGTGCCCTATGCGGCGGCCTGGCTCGCCGCCCTCTGCATGGAGGGCGCGGCGCGCGTGAGCGGCGGCATCCCACCGGTGCCCTTGAATGCCGTGCGCATGGGACGGAAGCGGATGTATTTCAGCGCGGCGAAGGCGGTGCGGGAGCTCGGCCTCCCCCAGACCCCCGCCGAGGAGGCTCTCCGCGACGCCGTCACCTGGTTCGTCGACCGCGGCTACGCCCCACGTCCCGCCCGGGTCGCCTGATGTCTCTCAGCCCCACGCAGTTCGTTTCGAGGCTCACGCGCAAGAGCCGCTCGAACTTCTTCTATGCCTTCCTGTGCCTCCCCCGACCTCAGCGCGAGGCCATCTACGCCGTGTATGCGTTCTGCCGCATCGTGGACGACGCGGTGGATATCGGCCACGACCGGGCCGCTCAGCGAAAGGAGCTCGCGCGCTGGCGGGCGGAGATCGTGCACGTGTTCGAGGGCACGCCGGAGCATCCGGCCGCTCAGCGGCTGCAGGAGGCGGTGCGGCTCTTCAGGATTCCGCGCGAGGCCCTCCACGAGATCATCGCGGGCGTGGAGATGGACCTCGACCGTTCCACCTACGAGACCTTCGAGGATCTCTACCCCTACTGCTATCGCGTGGCCTCCGCGGTGGGGCTCTGCTGCATCGAGATCTTCGGGTATTCGGACCGGCGGGCCCGCGAGTACGCGGTGGACCTGGGGGTGGCGCTGCAGCTGACCAATATCATGCGCGACGTCGAGCCCGACGCGCGCGCCGGGCGCGTCTATCTCCCGCAGGAGGACCTCAAGCGCTTCGGGGTCACGGGGGAAGATCTGGTGGCGGGGCGCTATACCCCCGAGTTCGTCCGGCTCATGGAGCACGAGGCCGCTCGCGCGCATTCGTACTACGAGCGCGCGTGGGCGGCCCTGCCCAGGGCCGATGCGCATACGCTCTTCGCCGCCGAGATCATGGGCCGGACCTATTTCGCGCTCCTCAGACTCATGGAGCGTCGCCGCTTCCGGGTCTTCGGCGAGCGCGTGCGTGTGCCCACGCCGAAGAAGCTGGCCATCGCCCTCCGCTGCTGGGCTCGCTCGCGGTGGGGAGAGAGACGACCACGGCCATGAAGGCCGGGGTGTATACGGAGGCGGGAACGCTCGAGCTCCAGGATTGGCCGGAGCCGGCGGCCGGTCCGGGCGAGCTGCTCGTTCGCGTGCGCGGCTGCGGCCTCTGCGGCTCGGACATCCTGAAGGTGACGAGCCCGGGCACGAAGGCTCCCGCCGTCTTCGGCCACGAAGTCGTGGGGGAGATCGCTCAGGTGGGCGCGGGCGTCGCCCGGTTCCGCGCGGGGCAGCGCATCGTGGCCGCTCACCACGTGCCGTGCTTCACCTGCCACTACTGCCGGCGCGGCAGCCCGTCCATGTGCCGCCACTTCAAGCGCATCAATCTCGACCCGGGCGGATTCGCCGAGCTCTGCCGCGTGCCCGCGCCCAATGTCGATCACGCGACCTTCGTGCTCCCCGAGGCCATGAGCGACGAATCGGCGTCCTTCACCGAGCCGCTCGCCTGCTGCCTCCGCGCCGTCAAGCGCTGCCGGGTGGAGCGGGGCGACACGGCGATCGTGGTCGGTCTCGGGTCCATCGGCTGCCTGTTGATCCAGGCATTCACGCTCGTCGGGGCCACCGTCTTCGGCGCCGATCTCATGCCCGCTCGCCGCGCACTCGGGCGCAGCGCGGGCGCGCAGGTCTTCGATTCCGATTCCGAGCTCGAACGGCAGCTCGGCGAGGCCACGGGAGGCCGCGGCGCCGACGTGCTGATGCTGACCGCGGGGGGCGCCGCGCTCTTGCCGTGGGCCGCGGCACGCGCCCGCGACGGCGGCCACCTCCACTGCTTCGCGGGCGGTGGAGGAGAGGGCCTGCCCGTGGCCCTGGCCGAGCTCTATCATCGCGAGCTGACCATCTCGGCCACGTATTCGTCGTCGCCGGTGGAGCTGCGTGAGGCCTTTGACCTCCTGAGCCAAGGTCGGGTCAAGGTGGACGGCCTCATCACGCACAGGCTCCCGCTGGCCAAGCTCGCCCACGCCGTCGAGCTGATGCAAAGACAGGAAGCCGTGAAGGTATATATCACCCCATGACACGCTTCGATCGGACGGCCACCGTCTCTGACTACACCAGGCGTGTCGTGCCCACGGCCAAGCCGCACGACCACCCCGCGCGCCCCGGCCGGCCAGCGAGCACCCCACGCGCCCCGGGCAGGTGGCCAGCGCTCCCGACCCCACCAAGCGTGTCGAGCTCACGGCCAAGACACACGAGCACCCCACGCGCCCCGGGCGGGTGGCCAGCGCTCCCGACCATCCCACAAGCACCAATTCCATGGCGCGCCCGCCAAGGGCGCGCAGGCGCAAGAATGGGGGAGTGCGGGGGCCATTTCGAGGCCCCCGCATTTTAAATGAAAGCGCAAGTGTTCCACGGTCCGGGAGATCTCCGCTTCGAGAACATTCCGGTGCCCGAGCCTGGAGACGGCGAGATCGTGGTCAGGATCGACGCCGCCCTGACCTGCGGCACGGACGTCAAGGTGTTGCGCCGCGGCCATCCGGTGATGATCCCGCACGTGCCGACGGTGTTCGGGCACGAGCTCGCGGGCACGATCGGCCGGGTAGGGCGCGGAGTCGCCGGCTTCAGAGAAGGGGACCGCGTCGTCGCGGCCAACTCCGCCCCCTGCGGCGCCTGCCGGCTGTGTCGTACGGGGCGCGAGAACCTCTGCGAGGACCTCCTCTTCGTCAACGGCGCCTTTGGTGAGCACATCGCCCTGCCGTCCCGGCTCGTGGCCACCAATGTTATTCGTCTGGGCCAGTCCCTGTCCGCGCGGCGCGCCGCGTTTGCCGAGCCGCTGGCCTGTGCGCTGCTCGGTATCGAGCGCGGACGCGTGGAGAAGGGCATGACGATCGCCGTCCTCGGCCATGGACCACTCGGCTGTCTGCTCGCCCTCGTGGCGGCACAGCGGGGAGCGCGGGTGCTCCTCGTCGGCAAGCCAGGATGGCGGCTGGACCGCGTGAGATCCCTCGGCATCGCGGAGTGTCTTGACGCGACCGAGGGGCCTGACCTGGCCGAATTGCTGCGCCAGAGCACGGCCGGCGACCGCGTCGATGTGGCGGTGGACGCCACCGGTCGGCCCGAGGTTTGGGAACAGGCCATGGCTGCTGTCGGCCGAGGAGGGACCGTGGTATTCTTTGGCGGTTGCGCCCCGGGTACCTCGGTTACGCTCGACACACGGCGGGTCCACTACGAAGAGTTGACGCTGGTAGGGGCTTTCCACCATACGCCGGGCTTGATCCGGCAGGCGGTTTCGCTGCTCGAATCTGGCGCCGTGGTGCCGGACGGGCTGCTGACCCACACCATGGGTCTGGGCCGGGTGCGCGAGGCGTTCGGGCTCATGGCCGAGGGCCGGGCGCTCAAAGTATTGATCGAGCCGTCGTTAGCCTGAGGAGACTATGGCAACCACCCCGTTGCAGGAGATCGTGCTCGCCGGACCCCGCGGCTTTTGCGCCGGCGTGGACCGCGCCATCGATATCGTCGAGCTGGCGCTCCAGGTGTGCCCGCCGCCCGTCTACGTGCGGCGCGAGATCGTGCACAACCGCCACGTGGTTGAAGCCCTCCGCGCCAAGGGTGCGCATTTCGTGGACGAGCTCCACGAGGTGCCGGACGACGCCACCGTCATCTTCAGCGCGCACGGCGTGTCGCCTGCCGTACGCCACGAGGCGCAACAGCGTGGGCTCCACGTGATCGACGCGACGTGTCCGCTCGTCACCAAGGTGCACCTCGAGGCCGTCCGTTACGCGCGGGAGGGTTACAGCATCGTGCTCGTGGGTCACGCCGACCACGACGAGGTCGTGGGCACCATGGGCGAAGCCCCGGAGCGGATGTTCCTCATCGCGCATCCCGAAGAAGTGGACCGGCTGGAAATCCCCGACCCGGACAAGGTCGCGTACCTGACGCAGACCACCCTGTCCGTCGACGACACCCGCGACTGCATCGAAGCGCTACGGCGCCGCTTCCCCAAGATCGTGGGTCCCGCCAAGGACGATATCTGCTACGCGACCCAGAATCGCCAGGCCTCGGCCAAGACGGTGGCGGGCGAAGTCGACGTGTTGCTCGTCATCGGGGCCGCCAACAGCTCGAATGCCAACCGGCTCGTGGAGGTCTCCACGGTCATGGGCACACCCTCGTATCTGATCAACGACAAGAACGACATCCGGGCCGAATGGCTCGAGGGCTCGAAGCGCGTGGGCGTGACCGCGGGAGCCTCCACGCCGGAATTCCTCGTCACGGAGGTCGTGGAGGCGCTCCAGCGAGAGCGGGTCGCCGAGGTGAGGGAAGTGCACGTGGTCGAGGAGGACGTGCGGTTCGGGCTCCCCCGCGAGCTCGAGGACGTCGCCCGCCAGACCGGCCGCACGCTGCCGCCGCGCAGCGGCGCCGCGGTGGGGGAGTAGCCATGCGCCTCGTCACGTTCCGGCGCGGAAGGGGAGAGCCCAAGCCGGGCGCGGTCTGGAACGAAACGGTCCTGGATCTGAACGGGCTCGCCAAGGAGCTGGCTGTCCAGCGCGGCACCGTCCGGCGCGGTCGCGGCGGCTTTCCGAAGAGCCTTCTCGAGCTGATCCAGGGCGGCGAGGCCCCGCTCGCCCTCGCCCGCGAGGCGTGGGAGCACGGCAAGGGGCTGGTGGAGCAGCAGGCCATCGAAGAGCTGGCGAAGCGCAAGCTGGCCTACCCCCTCAAGCGTGTGCGCCTCCTCGCGCCCATCCCGCACCCGGCGCGCAACGTGTTCTGTCTCGGCCGCAACTACGCGGATCACGCCGCCGAGCGGGGGGCCGCGGTGCCCGAGCATCCCGTGTACTTCACCAAGCCCGGAACGGCGGTCATCGGTCCCGGCGACGATGTCGTGCACCACGCGGTGACCAGCGAGCTCGACTACGAGGTGGAGCTGACCGCGGTGATCGGCACGGGTGGCCACGATATCAGTCGGGCCGACGCGCTCAAGCACGTCTTCGGCTACACCATCATCAACGACGTGACGGCCCGCGACCTGCAGAAGCGCCACACGCAGTGGTTCAAGGGCAAGTCGCTCGACACCTTCTGCCCCATGGGCCCCGTGCTCGTCACGGCCGACGAGCTCCCCAATCCGCAGGCCCTGAACATCGTCCTGCGCGTCAATGGCCAGGTCCGGCAGTCGAGCAATACGAGCAAGATGATCTTTCCCGTCGATCAGTGCATCGAGGTGCTCTCCCTGGCCATGACGCTGCTCCCCGGCGACATCATCGCCACGGGCACGCCGGATGGCGTCGGCGCGGCCACGGGGAATTTCCTCAAGGCGGGGGACCGGATGGAAGCCGAAGTCGAAAAGATCGGCGTGCTCGCCAACAAGGTCGTCCGCCCGTAGCCCGCATTCGCATCGTCGGAGAGGGGAACACCCATGCGCTCAGCAATGACGCTGATTCTGGCCGGGGCCCTCGTCCTCCTCCCGCTCGTCGCTCACGCCCAGCTGATGATCATCGGCAACGACGACAAGATCACGGTCGACAAGACAAGCTGCCGGGTGAGCCTGCATCCATGCGCGGCCGCAACCAGTAGACCCGACCACGCGCTGCGTTGATCTGGGGGCGCCGCTGCACCGCGGCGCCCTCACTGTCTTCCTCGGTCTGGAACACTCCGTAACACTGTGGTAGCATCCCTCCCCACATCGCCCTTTCTCCGGCAGTCAAAGTTTCCCTTCGCAGGGCGGGCACGGGGAGGCAAGCATGGCGACGGACATTTCCAAGATCCGTAACGTCGGCTTCGCGGGTCACGGCGGAGTCGGCAAAACATCCCTGGTGGAAGCCATCCTGTTCGCGGCGGGCGCCACGAACCGGCTCGGCAGGGTGGACGACGGCACCACCACCACCGACTTCGACCCCGACGAGATCAAGCGCAAGATCTCGCTCGGCACCTCGGTCGCCTTCTGCGACTGGAAGGGCTATCACTTCAACCTGATCGATACCCCCGGATACGGCGACTTCGTGGCCGACGCCCGCGCGGGGCTCCGGGTGGCGACCGCGGCCGTCGTCGTGGTGGACGCGGTGGCCGGGGTGCAGGTGCAGACGGAGAAGATCTGGAAGTACGCCAACGAGTACGGTCTGCCCCGGGCCATCGTCATCAACCGGCTCGACCGGGAGCGCGCGGACTTCTACCGCGCCCTCGAATCGCTCCAGAAGCGCCTCAAGGGCCGGCTCTGCCCGCTGCAGGTGCCCCTCGGCACGGAGTCCGGCTTCAAGGGCGTGGTCGACCTCGTGGCCATGAAGGCGCTCCTCACCGTCGACGGCAAGCTGAAGGAGTCCGATATTCCCGGCGATATCATGGACGACGCCAAATCCTGGCGCGAGAAGCTCATGGAGGCGGTGGCGGAGACGGACGACGACCTCCTGGCCAAGTATCTCGAGGACGGCGGCATCGAGGAAGAGCAGATGCTGACCGCCCTCGGCAAGGCGATCGGCTCGGGCACCCTCGTGCCCGTCCTCGGCGCCGCCGCCACCAAGGGGATCGGCGTCCAGCCTCTGCTGGATCTCCTCATCAAGGAGTTTCCCTCGCCCGCGGAAGCCGCCGCCGTCGAGGGCACCGACCCGCGCACCAAGCAGGCGGTCACGCGTGCCGCGGATCCCAAGGCGCCGCTCACCGCCGTGGTTTTCAAGACCATCGCCGACCCGCATGTGGGCAAGCTGTCCCTCTTCCGCGTCTACTCGGGAACGTTCAAGGCCGACAGCCAGGTCTTCAATGCGGCGAGGGGTGTCCGGGAGCGCATCGGGCACGTGGGCTGGCTCCAGGGCAAGACGCAGAAGCAGGTCGAGTCTCTCGGGCCCGGGGAGATCGGCGTGGTGGCCAAGCTCAAGGACACCCTCACCGGCGACACGCTCTGCGACGAGGCGAATCCCGTCGCGCTTCCCGGCATCGCCTTCCCCGAGCCCGCCATCTCCTTCGCCATCCAGCCCAAGACGCGCGGGGACGAAGACAAGATCTCCACCGCCCTCCACCGCATGACGGAAGAGGATCCCACCCTCCATCACCACTTCGATCCCGAGACCAAGCAGCTCCTCGTGTCCGGCATGGGACAGCTCCACGTGGAGACGGTGGTGGAGCGCATGAAGCGCAAGTACAACGTGGACGTGAGCGTCCTCCCCCCGCGCATTCCCTACAAGGAGACGGTCAAGGGGCGGTCGGAGGTGCAGGGCAAGTACAAGAAGCAGACGGGCGGCCGCGGCCAGTACGGCGACGTGTGGCTCAAGATCGAGCCCCTCCAGCGCGGCGGCGGCTTCGAGTTCGTGGACGACATCTTCGGGGGAGCGGTCCCGCGCAACTTCATCCCCTCCGTGGAGAAGGGCGTGCGGGAGTGCATGAAGCGCGGCATCTTCGCGGGCTATCCGGTGGTGGATCTCAAGGTCACGCTCTACGACGGCTCCTACCACGACGTGGACTCGTCCGACATGGCCTTCCAGATCGCGGCCTCGATGGGGCTCCAGAAGGGATTCATCGAAGCGCACCCGATCTTGCTCGAGCCGGTCATGAACATCGAGGTGACGGCGCCCTCCGACCATGCCGGCGACGTCATCGGCGACCTGAACGGGCGCCGGGGGCGCATCGTGGGCATGGAGCCCGAAGGCGAGGTGGTCTCGGTGCGCGCCCAGGCGCCCATGTCGGAAATGCTCACCTACGAGTCCTCGCTGCGCTCGATGACGGGGGGCCGGGGCGGATACTCCATGGAGTTTTCCCACTACGAGGAGGTGCCCGCGCACCTCGCCGAGAAGGTCGTGGCCGCGGCCAAGGCGGAGAAAGAGAAGGGCCATTAGCCTGCTCGCGAGCTGCGTCTCCCATATCGAATGCACCGTCTGTGGCCGGCACCACGAAGCCGGCCGCCTCCTCACCGTTTGCGAAGGCTGTGGCCAGATGCTGGCCGTCCGGTACGATCTGGCCAAGGTCTCGGCCGCCCTCTCCAAGGGCGACCTCCTCCGCCGCCCACCCGGAATGTACCGCTTCCGCGAGCTCACACCGCTTGCCCCAAGCGAAGAGCCCATCACCCTCGGTGAGGGCGGCACACCGTTGCTCCCGCTGCCGCGGCTCGCCCGACACCTGGGACTTCACCACCTCTGGGCCAAGGACGAGGGACAGAACCCCACCGGCTCCTTCAAGGCGCGGGGGCTGGGGATGGCGCTCACCAAGGCGCGCACCCTCGGCGTCACCGGCCTCATGATTCCGTCGGCGGGGAATGCGGGGGGCGCCGCGGCCGTCTACGGCGCCCGCGGCGGCATCCCGGTGGCCGTTGTGGTGCCGCGCGGAACGCCGGAAGCGGCGGTGGCCGAGGCGATCATCGCGGGGGCGCACGTGTTCACGGTGGACGGCTCCATCGCCACCGCGGGCAGGCTCATCGCCGGCATGGCCTCCACCATCGGCTGGTTCGACCTCGCCACCCTCAAGGAGCCCTATCGGCTCGAGGGCAAGAAGACCATGGGGCTCGAGCTGGCCGAGCAGCTCGGCTGGGAAACGCCGGACCTCCTCATGTATCCGACGGGCGGCGGCACCGGCCTGGTCGGGATCTGGAAGGCCTTCGAGGAGCTGGCGACCATGGGCTGGATCAACAGCGGCCAGCCGCGTTTCATCGCGGTGCAGGCGGAGGGTTGCGCGCCGCTCGTCAAGGCCTGGGAGGACAAGGCCGAGACGACCTCGCTCTGGGAGAATCCCGTGACCGATGCGCCGGGCCTGCGTGTCCCAGGTCCGTTCGCAGGGCGGCAGATGCTCAAAATCATGCGCGAGACCGGCGGGCATCCGCACGCGGTGAGCGAGCGCGCCATCGTCGACACGCAGAAGCTCCTCGCCAAGCTCGAAGGGATCTGGACGGGGCCGGAGGCGGCGGCGGCGCTGGCCGCGCTGTGCCAGATGAGGGAGGCCGGCGACGTGGAGACGGGCGCTCGCGTGGTCGTGATCCTGACGGGCGCGGGCATCAAGAACCCCCCCCCCGCCCTGCCGGCTCCCATCCATCTCGAAGGTGATCCCGCCCGTGTCCTCGACACGGTCCGCCGCGCGCTCGGGCGTTGACGGACCGATGGGCCCGCTCCTCCTCTCGTTCGACGTTTTCGGCACTTTGATCGACACGCCGGCGGGCACGGCCGCGGCGTTTCAGTCGATCCTCGTCGACGCGGGGGCGGGTCATATCGATCCCGGCTCTTTCTGGAATCACTGGGAAGAGCGGAACATCGCCCACTACCGCGAGCCCTACCGGTCCTACAAGGAGATCTGCGGGATCTCCCTCGAGGAAACCTTTCTTCATTTCCGCATCCCGGGTGGCGACGGTCGGCTCATCCAACGGTACTTCGAGGCCTTTCCGCGCTTCGAGCTCTACCCGGACGTCGCGCCCACCCTCGAGGCGCTCGCCCCGCGCCACCGTCTGGCCGTGGTGTCCAACATCGACGACGATCTCCTCGCCGCCACCCACCTCGGACGCGAGTTCGATCTCGTCTGCACCGCCGAGAAGGCCCGCGGCTACAAGCCCGACGGCCGCCTCTTCCGCTATCTCATCGACCGGGCCGGCGTCGGCCTGGCAAAGATCCTGCATTCGGGCCAATCGCAGTTCACGGACATGGTCGGCGGCAAGCCGCTCGGCTTGACCATCGCGTGGATCAATCGGCGTGGGCTCAGCCTGCACCCGAGCGTGCCGCGGCCCGACTTCATTTTCCCCGGCCTGGCACCACTCGGGCCCCTCCTGCTCGCTTAGGCACGCCGACGTTGACAGCGTTTTCCATGCCCTGTATGGTCCTCGCCATTCTCGTCGAGAATCGGCGGATCAGCGGAGGCGGGGGAACATGACGAGGGTGACTCGCCGGCACTTTCTTCGGTCGGCGTCCGTCGGTCTTGGCGTGGCCGGCGGGCTCGGCGTGGCCGGCGGGCTCGGCGTGGCCGGCGGCCTCGCCGGCTGCGCGAGCACTATGAAGGGGGACATCGCCCCCAAGAGCGGGCGGCGCGTCGTGGTCATCGGGGGCGGGTGGGGCGGGGCCACCGCCGCTCGCTACGTGCGTATGACCGATCCGTCCATCGAAGTGGTGCTTCTCGAGCCCAGCCGGGATTTCGTCTCCTGCCCCTTCAGCAATCTCGTGCTGAGCGGGCTCCGGTCCATCGAAAGCCTCACGCGCTCCTATGACGGGCTGCGAGGCCGCGGCGTCCGCATCATCAACGAAGCGGCGACGGCCATCGAGCCCGACACCAAGCGCGTCCGCATCGGCGAGGGATACCTCGCCTACGATCGTCTCGTCGTCTCGCCCGGCATCGATTTCCAGTGGGAGCAGGTGGAAGGTCTGTCCGCGGCCAGGGACACCGTGCTCCACGCGTGGAAGGCGGGGCCGCAAACGGTCGAGCTGGCGCGCCAGATCCAATCCATGGCCGACGGTGGCGTCTTCGTGCTCACCGTGCCCCCCGTCGCCTACCGCTGCCCGCCCGGCCCGTACGAGCGCATCTGCCAGGTCGCCTGGTACTTGAAGCAGAACAAGCCGAAGAGCAAGGTGATCGTGCTCGACGCCAACCAGAACATCGTCTCGAAGACCGCCCTGTTCAGGACGGCCTGGCAGGCCTATCCGAACATCGACTACCGGGCGTCGAACAAGGTCATCGCCGTGGACACCTCGACCAAGGAGGTCCGGACCGAGTTCGACCGGGTCAAGTACGACGTGATCAATCTCATCCCGCCCCAGCGCGCGGGAGCCATCGCCGTCCAGGCCGATCTCGTGGGCGCCGACAAGCGCTGGTGCGAGGTCAACCACATCACCTACGAGTCGGTGAAGCAGAAGGACATTCACGTGGTCGGCGACGCGACCATCGGCCTCCCCGTGCCCAAGTCCGGCAATGTCGCCAATGCCATGGGCAAGGCGGCCGCCCTCAGCATCGTGAGCCTCCTCAACGGCCAGCCCGTGCCCCTCATGCCGCCCGGCAATACCTGCTACAGCTGGGTCAGCGATCGCGAGGCCATCGCGGTGGTCAATGCCTACAAGATCGAGAACAGCAAAGTCGTCCAGATCGAGCAGAAACTCACCCCGGCCCAGAGCGTGTCCGTGGCCCAGCGCGCGGAAGGCTGGCGCCAGAGCATCTGGGCCGACGTGCTGTCGTAGATGGACACGACCCCGAGTCGCATCTGGAGCGCCCTCGCCGCGGCCGCGCTCTCCATCCTGGCCGGGCTCGGCACGGCGCGGGCGGCGGGCCCCCTGGACAATCCAGGCTTCAACAAGGTCATCACGTGCTCCGCCTGTCACGGGCAGAACGGCAACAGCAAGTCGGACATGCTGCCCATCATCGCGGGGCTCGACCCCGCGTACTTCAAGAAGCAGATCGAGAACTACGCCGCGGGCAAGCGTCCGTCGCCCGAGATGGAGCCGTATGCGAAGGAGATCCAGTTCCTGGGACTGGCCGAGATCGCGGCCTTCTTCGCCGCGCAGAAGCGCGAGCCCACGCTCATCCGCGTGTCACCCGACGCGGTGGCGAAGGGCAAGGTGGCCGCGGCCCCCTGCGCGATCTGCCACGGCAAGGACGGCAAGGGAGATGCCGCGCGCCTGATTCCGAGCCTGACCGGACAGCCTCCCGGCTATCTGGCGCAACAGATGCTTCTCTTCAAGCAGGACCCGCGGGATCTGGGCGATCCGCTCCTCGCGGCCAAGAAAGCGATCATGCGGGTCGTCCCCGACAGCCACTTTACCGATTTGGCCGCCTACTACTCGAGTCTCCGCTAAGACAGAAGATCGCCGGAGCTTCCCGCGATTTCGTGGCAGAATCGCGCGGGAGGATCGTCCGACTCGTGCTCGAATGGCTCTGGCTCATTCCCGCTGGACTGATAATCGGGGCGTACGGCACCATCATCGGCGCGGGGGGTGGCTTCATCCTCGTGCCCCTGCTCCTCCTCTTCTATCCCCACGAGCGCCCCGACACTATCGCGAGCGTCTCCCTCGCCGTGGTCTTCTTCAACGCGCTCTCCGGCACCATTGCCTATGCGCGGCTCAAGCGCGTGGACTATGGCTCGGGCATGCTCCTCTCGATCGCCACCGTACCCGGGGCCATCATCGGCGCGCTTGCTGGTCGGCATCTCTGGCTTCCTGATGATGAGACCCGTCAACGAAGCGGGCGAGTACGAGGGACGCTTCCGCCTGGTCCGCCGCATGGTCGACCGGGACGGGACGATCCATGTCTGGAGCTACAATTTCGTCCTCGCCCTCGTCCTGAGCGTCTTCATCGGTTTCCTCTCGAGCCTGCTCGGGATCGGCGGTGGATTCATCCACGTGCCCGTCATGATCAACCTTCTGAACTTTCCCGTTCACGTGGCGGCCGCGACCTCGCACTTCACCCTCACCGTCATGACCTTCGTGGGCTCCACCGTCCACTTCGTCACCGGCACCCTGGCCGGCACCGCCCATCGCGTCGTCCCCCTCTCCATCGGCGTCATCGTGGGCGCCCAGGTGGGGGCCCGGCTCGCCCAGCGCATGCACGGCGTCTGGATCATCCGCGCCCTCGTCCTCGCCCTGGCCTTCGTGGGCCTCCGTCTCATCATCAAAGCGCTATAGCCCGGGACCGAACCGGGCTATCATCGGAACCCGCATGCGCTACGGATTCGTCATCGATCCGCCCTTCGAGCTGAGCCGGGCCGTTGCCGGCGAGGCGAGAGCCGAGTTGATACGAGCTGAGCCGGGGCTGTTGCCGGCGAGGCGAGGGCTGAGTTGATCAACCGCGAAAAGGCCTGACCCGGATGCGCTACGGCTTCGTCATCGATCACCGCAAGTGCATCGGGTGCCACGCCTGCACCGTCGCGTGCAAGGAAGAGAACCAGGTTCCCCTCGGCGTCAACCGCACGTGGGTCAAGTACATAGAGAAGGGCACGTTCCCCGACACCCGCCGCTACTTCTCCGTGATGCGCTGCAACCACTGCGACAATGCCCCCTGCGTCACCATCTGTCCCACGGTGGCCCTGTACCGGCGGCCCGACGGCATCGTGGACTTCGACGGCGACCGCTGCATCGGCTGCAAGTCGTGCATGCAGGCCTGCCCCTACGACGCGCTGTACATCGATCCGGAGACCCAGACGGCGGCCAAGTGCCACTACTGCGCCCACCGCATCGAAGTGGGGCTCGAACCCGCCTGTGTCATCGTCTGCCCGGTGCAGGCCATCGTGCCGGGCGATCTCGACGATGCGGGCTCGAAGATCGCGCGGCTCGTGGCGGGGCAGCAGACGGCCGTGCGGAAGCCGGAGCAGGGGACCCAGCCCAAGCTCTTCTATCTGGGCGCCGACGAGGCCTCGCTCACTCCGGCCATGCAGGAGCGCGGTACCGGCTACCTCTTCGCCGAGGGGAGCGGGATTCCCGAACCGGGGCGATCCAACGTGGCTCGAACGGCCGCTCCCGTCGGCAATGACGGCATCGATCTTCTCCGGATGGCACGAACGGTCTACGATGTCGCGCACCCGGAGCGGCCGTGGGGATGGAAGGTATCGGGCTATCTCTGGACCAAGTCGATAGCCGCGGGCGCCCTGCTCGTGGCGGCGCTGGCCACGATCGGCGGGCTGTCGGCCGCGGGGCCGGTGGCGTCGCTCGCCGCGCCCGTGATCAGCCTGCTCTTTCTCGCGCTGACCACCGCGCTCCTCGTCCTCGACCTCAAGCGGCCGGAGCGCTTCCTCTACCTCTTCTTCAAGCCGAATTGGCGCTCGTGGCTGGTGTGGGGCGGCTTCATCCTGATGGCGCATGGCCTCTTGGCCGTGATGTGGCTCGCCGCCGGATGGAGGCAGGACCTGGGAGCCCTCTATCTGCTCGCGTGGCCCATGCTGCTCGTGGCGGCCGCCTCGGCGGGCTATAGCGCTTTCCTCTTCGGCCAGGCGGAGGGGCGAGACTTCTGGCAGAGCCCGCTCGTGCTGCCGCATCTTCTCCTTGCCGCGGTGACCGCGGGATGCGCGAGCCTCTTGCTCGCGGCCATCTTCCTTGCCGGCGATCCCCGGGTGGCCCAAGGCGTGGCCGGCGCGCTCAGGCTCTTGCTCGTGGCGAGCCTCCTCGTGCTCCTCGCCGAGACAATGACCACGCATGCCAGTCAGGGCGCGGCCCGCGCCGCCCGATTGATCACGCGCGGCCCGTACCGCTCTCGTTTCTGGTTGGGGGTCGTGGTGGTCGGCACCATCCTGCCCTTCATCCTGCTCTCGAGCCCGGCCCATCCGTGGGCGCCCGCCGCCGCTTCCATCTTGACCCTGGGCGGCTTGTGGCTCTGGGAAGATCTCTGGGTGCGTGCCGGCCAGGCGCTTCCCCTTTCGTGAGGATGGTCCACCCCGTGAGGAATGCATGACCGACAAGACCGTCGAGCCGCTTCACCCGCATGCTCGCGACCTCGACCCGCCGACGGCCGGTCTGAACCGCTATCCCCCCGTCGAGCGCTGGAGCGACTGGGAGGAATACGACGCCAAGGCGTGGCCGAAGCGTGTGCCCCGGCGCTACTCGCTGATTCCGACCATCTGCTTCAACTGCGAAGCGGGCTGCGGGCTCCTCGCCTACGTGGACAAGCAGACCCTCAAGATCCAGAAATTCGAGGGCAATCCGGAGCATCCGGGGAGCCGCGGCCGCAACTGCGCCAAGGGACCCGCCACCCTCAACCAGGTACAGGATCCCGAGCGCATCCTGTATCCGCTCAAGCGGGTGGGCAAGCGAGGGGGAGGGCAGTGGGAGCGGGTGACCTGGGACGAGGTGCTGGACGACATCGCCGGGCGCATCCGCTCCGCGCTCGTCGAGGGCAGGCAGAAGGAGATCATGTATCACCTCGGCCGCCCGGGGCACGAGCTCGTGTATCTCCAGCGTGTATTCCACGCCTGGGGCATCGACGGTCACAACAGCCATACCAATGTCTGCTCCGCCTCGGCCCGCGCCGGCTACGCCTTCTGGCACGGCTTCGACCGGCCTTCGCCGGACCACGGCCGCGCGCGCTTCATCCTGCTCCTGTCCTCTCACCTCGAGGCGGGGCACTACTTCAACCCGCATGCCCAGCGGATCATCGAAGGCAAAATGGCCGGGGCCAAGGTCTGCGTGGTGGACACGCGGCTGAGCAACACGGCGTCCATGGCGGACTACTGGCTGTCGCCGTGGCCGGGCACCGAGGCCGCCCTCTTGCTGGCCTTCGCCCACGTGTTGCTGCGCGAGGGCACGTGGGACCGCGAGTTCGTCCGCCGCTGGGTGAACTGGGAGGAGTACCTGATCCACGAGCGGCCGGGGGCGCCGCTGAGCTTCGACGAGTTCGTGCGCGCCCTCGGGGAGATCTACGCGGAGTACACCCCGGCCTTCGCGGAGAAGGAGACGGGCGTGCCCGCCGCCCGCATCGAGGAGGTGGCGCGAGAAATCGGCCGGGCGGGCGGAGCCCTGTCGAGCCATGTCTGGCGCAATGCCGCGGCGGGCAATCTCTTCGGGTGGGAAGTCGCGCGCGCCCTCGAGCTCGTGGTGGTCCTCATGGGCGCGGTGGCGGTGCCCGGCGGCACCGCGCCCAGCGCGTGGAACAAGGCCGTGCCCGCGCCGCCCATGATGCCTCCGCCCGCCAAGGTGTGGAGCGAGCTCCTCCTCCCGCGCGAGTATCCCCTGGCTTTCTTCGAGATGAGCTTCCTCCTCCCCCATTTCCTGAAGGAAGGCCGCGGCAAGCTCGCCATGTACTTCACCCGCGTCTACAACCCCGTGTGGACCAATCCCGACGGCATGACGTGGATCGAAATGTTGACGGACGAGTCCCAGGTGGAGCGGCACGCGTGCCTCACGCCGATCTGGAGCGAGACGGCATGGTTCTCCGACTACGTGCTGCCCATGGGGCATGCCTCCGAGCGCCACGATCTCATGAGTCAAGAGACGCATGCCGCGCGCTGGATCGGCTTCCGCCAGCCCGTGCTCCGCGTGGCCCTCGAGCGCCAGGGTCGGACCTTCGACCTCACCTGGCATGCGCACGAGGCGGCGGGGCTTGGCCAGGTGTGGGAGGAGGACGAGTTCTGGATCGAGCTCTCGTGGAGAATCGATCGCGACGGCTCACTGGGGATTCGCAAGTACTTCGAATCGCCGTACCGCCCCGGGGAGAAGCTGCGCATCGAGGAGCTCTATCGCTGGATCTTCGAGCACAGCGTGCCCGGCCTGCCCGAGGCCGCCGCGCGCCAGAAGCTGACCCCGCTCGAATACATGCGCACCTACGGCGCCTTCCTGATCGACGATCAGGTGTATCGCACGCATGAAACCCCGCTCTCTCCCGCGGAACGCGAGGGCGTGGCCGTGGATCCCATCACGCGCGTGGCCGCGAAGAGCGGCGCGTCGGTCGGGGTGGAGGTGGACGGCGCGGTGCGGACGGGCTTCCCCACGCCCTCCCGGAAGCTCGAGTTCTACTCGAAGACGCTCAAAGACTGGAAATGGCCCGAGCACGCGGTGCCCACGTACGGGCGGAGTCACGTGCACTGGTCCGCCATCGATCGAGCGAAGGGAGAGATGCTCCTCCTGCCCACGTTCCGGCTGCCCACCCTCATCCATTCGCGCTCGGGCAATGCCAAGTGGCTCTACGAGATCTCGCACACGAACCCGCTCTGGCTCCACCCCGAGGACGCGGGACGGCTCGGGGTCGTCACGGGTGATCTGCTCAGGGTCGAGACGGAGATCGGCCACTTCGTGGACAAGGTGTGGGTCACCGAGTCGATCCGCCCCGGCGTGATCGCCTGCTCGCATCACCTCGGCCGGTGGCGACTCCAGGAGGAGATGGGTGGCGAGCGATGGTCCACCGCCCTCGTGGATCTCCAGCACCTGGAGGACGGGCGGTGGCGCCTTCGGCACATTCACGGGGTCACGCCCTTCGCGAGCGACGATCCCGATTCGGCGCGCGTGTGGTGGGAGGACCCGGGCGTCCATCAGAACCTGACCTTTCCCGTCCACCCCGACCCGGTGAGCGGGCAGCATTGCTGGCATCAGAAGGTGCGCGTGGTCCGTCCCGAGGGAGGAGACCGCTACGGCGACGTCGTCGTCGACACCGCGCGGTCACATCAGGTCTACCGCGAATGGCTCGCCATGACCCGGCCCGCGCCGGGACCGGGCGGACTCAGGCGGCCTCTCTGGCTGCCGCGCGCCTTCAAGCCAGACACCTCCACCTACCGACTCGATCCGTGACGCTTGGCCTCCACCCCGAGGCGCGGCATGATGGAGTCATGCCAGAGTCGGGTCTGACCAGACGAGAGATGCTCACGGTGCTGGCCGCGGTCGGGGTCGCCGGCGTGTGGTTACCGAGGGGGGCGGCCGCCCAGGGATCGCTCGCCAACCTCGCCCCGGAAGAGCCGGTGGACAAGACCATGCAGCGGCTCTTCGGAGGGAGATCCATCCGGGACGGTGCGGCCGTCATCAATCTCGAGCTGCCTCTCATCGCCGAGGACGGCGGCAATGTGGCGATGTCGGTCGAGGTCAAGTCCCCCATGACGCCGCAGAGCTACGTCAAGGCCATCTACATCCTCTCGGACAAGAACCCGCGGCCGCTCAACGGCAAGTTCATCCTCACTCCGGACTCCGGCCAGGCGTATGTGGCCACCAGCCTCCGCCTGGCCGACACCGGCGACGTGCGCGCGGTGGCCGAGATGCAAGACGGCGCGCTCTTCATGGTCAAGCGAACGGTGCGCGTGGTGGTGGCGGGGTGCGCGTTGTGAGCGCGCTGGGCGAGGTGAAGATCCGGGTACCCGCCTCGGTCGCGCGCGGGTCGGTGGCGCGCGCCCGCGCGCTGGTCATCCATCCCAACGAGCGCGTCGAGCGAAAGGACGGCAAGGCCGTGGACCGGAACTATCGCTTCGTCAACCGCGTGGTCGTGAGCTATGCCGGCCGCGACATCACGGAGTTCGACACCTCGACATCGATCGGGGAGAATCCGTCCTTCGGCTTTGCCTTCCGCGCGACCGAGCCCGGCCTTCTCAAGGTCACCTTCTTCGACACGCATGGCGGCCGGTTCGAGGGGGCCGCCGAGGTCAAGCTGGCCTGAGACGCCGGCAGTGCGATCGGCGCTTTCTACCTGTGAGTGGCCGCGACCACAAACTGGCCGGGCGAGTCCAGGGCACCCGTGGATGGGACGAGCGCCCACCCGGGAGCTCATCGACGACGTGCTGAAGGCGCCCGCTCGCTGATCTTCGTCTGGCGCGTTGCGTCCGGTCCCGGCCCGGCGCTATAGTCTCGCCGGAGCGCACCATAGACATCCTCGAGACAGACCTCCTGATCCTGGGCGCGGGCGGCGCCGGGCTGTGCGCGGCCCTGCACGCCGCCGACCGCGCGCCTCACCTCTCCGTGACCGTCGTGGTCAAGGGCCTGCTCGGCCGCGCCGGCTGCACGCGCATGGTCCAGGGCGGCTACAACGCCGTCCTCGCCTCGCCCGATTCCATCGACGCCCATTTCCTCGACACGTTGGCGGGCGGGGGATGGATCAACGACCAGGAGCTGGTCTGGTCGCTGGTGACCGAAGCGCCGGGTCGGGTTCTCGAGCTCGAGAGCCGCTACGGCTGCTTCTTCGATCGCCATCCCGACGGGCGTATTCACCAGAAGCCGTTCGCGGGGCAGACCCACGACCGCACCATCCACAAGGGCGACCTCACCGGCATCGAGATCATGAACCGCCTGACCGAGCAGGTGTGGACCCGGCCGTCCATCCGGGCGCTCGAGGAGCACCGGGCGGTGGAGCTGCTGCTGGACGGGGGCGGGCGCGTGGGGGGAGCCCTCGTCCTCGACGTCCGGCGTGGCGGATTCATGGTCGTGCGGAGCCGCGCCACGCTGCTCGCCATGGGCGGCGGGCCGACCATGTACAAGGTCATCGCCTGCTCCGCGGACAAGGCGGCCGACGGCATCGCGCTCGCCCTGCATGCGGGTGCCCCGGTCAAAGACATGGAGATGGTGCAGTTCCATCCCACGGGCCTCGTGGTGCCCAATTCCCTCATGACGGGTGCGCTCCTCGAGGAAGGACTGCGGGGAGCGGGGGGCAGACTGCTCAACGGCGCGGGGGCGCGCTTCATGACCCACTACGATCCCGAGCGGATGGAGCGCTCCACGCGCGATCTGGTGGCGCGCGCCTGCTTCACCGAAGTGCAGGAAGGGCGGGGAAGCCCGAACGGCGGCGTGTGGATCGACGTGTCGCATCTCGGAGCGCGGACGGTCGAGGCGAATTTCCGAGGCATGGTCCGCCGCTGCCGTGACTTCGGCCGCGACCTCGCCCGCGAGCCCGTCGAGGTGGGCCCCACGGCGCACTTCATGATGGGCGGCGTGATCATCGATCCGTCGTGCCGGACGGCCGTGGAGGGGCTCTTCGTCGCGGGTGAGGATGCGGGCGGCATTCACGGCGCCAATCGATTGGGGGGTAACGGCGTGGCCGACTCCACCGTGTTCGGCGGCATCGCGGGCGACGTGATGGCGGACTGGGTGGTGGGCCGATCGCTGCCGCGGCTGGCCACGCCCGCGCTCGACACGGCCGCGGAGCGCTTCACCGCGCCGCTGGGTCGGCGCGAAGGCGAGAGTCTCTACGGCCTGCAGCAGCAGCTGCGCGAGGTCATGTGGGAGCACGTGGGGCTGATTCGTCATGCGTCGGGACTCAAGGCGGCGCTCCGGGACATCGAAGAGATCGGGCAGCGAGCGCCCGCGGTCTTGGTGCCGGGCGGGACCGCCTACAATCTCGCCTGGCACGACTGGATGAATCTGCAAAACCAGGTGGCGGCGGCATGGCTCATCACCCGGAGCGCGCTCGAGCGCACGGAGAGCCGCGGCTCCCACTTCCGGCGCGACCATCCCGACGCGGGCCGGGATCTCTACAATGTTCTCGTGGCCTCCGACGAGACGGCGGGGCTGCGGGTGTGGACCGAGCCCGTGCGCCTCTCCCGGCTTTCCCCCGAGGGCGTGAGCCACCCGATCGGCGTGGAAGCCGGCGACTAGGTCCCATGCGCGACCGGAAGATCCTCAGGCGCCGTATGAATTCCGCCGAAGCGTGGCGCGATACCAAGGTCGGCATGTGGGCATGGCTGGTCCAGCGGGTCGCGGCCGTGGGCCTCCTCGCCGTGATCGTTCTGCACCTCAAGAATCCGTTCCTGCGCACGGTGCAGGCGGCCCTGCTGGGACTGGTGCTGCTGCACGGTGTCTTGGGCCTCCGCTCCATCCTCCTCGATTTCGGATGGCCCGCGCGCTGGCATCGCCTTCTCTTGTTGCTGGCGCTGCTCTGCGGTGGGGCGGCGTTCGCCCTCTTCTGGGGCTGGCGATGGTACTGAGAGTCTTTCGCTGGGCTCCCGGCATGCGCGAGCGCCTGCAGAAGTACTGGGTGCGGGCCCGTCAGGGCATGACCGTGCTCGACGCGCTCGTCGAGGTACAGCGCGGGTCGGATCCCACCCTCGCCTTCCGCTACGCCTGTCGCGTCGGCATGTGCGGCTCCTGCGGCATGGTCATCAATGGCCGCGAGCGCTGGGCCTGCCGGACGCTGCTCTCGCGGCTTCCGCGGGGGCCGGTGACCGTCCGTCCGCTCTACAACTTCCCGCTCGTCCGCGACCTGGTCGTGGACATGACGCCCATCAAGGACAAGATGCTTGGCATGCGCGCCGTCTTCGTTCCCGGTCGGCGCGCCACCGAGGACGGCGGTTTTGCTCAGATCGGATCGAACGCGCGCGAGCGCCGCGCGGTCGACGGCGCCGTCGAGTGCATCGGCTGCGGCATGTGCGTGTCGGCCTGCACCATGGTCGGTCACGACCCGCGCTTTCCGGGGCCGGCCGCCCTCAATCGGGTCTTCACCCTCCAGCGCGACAGCCGCGACGGAGCGCATGCCGAGCGCGGGACGGCGCTCCTCTCCGAAGACATCCTCGCCCGCTGCCACGGCCAGGGGAACTGCACCGACGTGTGCCCGATGGAGATCTCCCCCGCGGACTCGATCCTCGCCCTTCGCCGGCGGGCCGTCCTGCGCCTCTTCGGCGTGAGCCCGCGCTAGACGCCCATCATTGGCGAGCAGCATCCCGAGGCGAGCTCGCCGGCTGCCTTCCCTTGACCTCGGGTTATCGCTATGTTAGCGTTTCGTTTGGATATTCACCCGTCGCCTCCCGCCCTGATGGGTGGGAGGCGATACGTGTGTGTAGGGTCGTCATTCCGGATACTTGGCGGTCAGGGAGGCCCACCATGGCGGTAGATCAGATCAAGCGCTTGTACGAATCCATGGCGGCCAAGCTGGACCAGGCGCGCACGCGCTTCGGACGGCCACTCACTCTCGCGGAAAAGATCCTCGTCTCGCACGCCGACAACTTCGCCGCGCAGGAATGGAGCCGGGGGAAGGCCCAGCTTCGGCTGCGCGTGGACCGCGTCGCGCTGCAGGACGCCACGGGGCAGATGGCCCTCCTGCAGTTCATGCAGGCGGGCAAGAAGCAGGTGGCGGTGCCGAGTACGGTGCATTGCGACCATTTGATTCGCGCGCAGAGCGGAGCGTCGGACGACATGAAGCGCGCGGTGACGGAGAACAACGAGGTCTACAGCTTCCTCCATTCCGCCTCGCGCAAGTACGGCATCGGCTTCTGGAAGCCCGGCGCCGGCATCATCCATCAGGTCGTCCTCGAGAACTACGCCTTCCCCGGCGGTCTCATGATCGGCGCCGACTCCCACACGCCCAATGCGGGCGGACTCGGCATGATCGCCATCGGCGTGGGCGGGGCCGACTGCGGCGAGGCCATGGCGGGACTGGCGTGGGAAGTCCTCGATCCCAAGCTCATCGGGGTGAGGCTCACCGGCAAGCTCTCGGGGTGGACCTCGGCCAAGGACGTCATCACCTATCTGCTCGGGGTGCTCACGGTCAAGGGCGGCACCAACAAGATCGTGGAGTACTTCGGCCCCGGCGCCGAGTCGATCAGCGCCACGGGCAAGGGCACCATCTGCAATATGGGCGCGGAGCTCGGGGCCACCACGTCGCTCTTCCACTTCGACGATCGGATGGCCACCTATCTCGCCGCCACCGATCGCGCGGACATCGCGAAGGTCGCCCAGCAGTATCGTGAGCACCTGGTCGGCGATCCCGAGGTGCTGGCCGATCCCAAGAAGTACTACGACGAGGTGGTGGAGATCGACCTCTCCGAGCTCGAGCCGCACATCGTCGGCCCGCATTCGCCCGACCGCGCCCGGCCTATCTCGAAGCTCGCCGCCGAGGTGAAGAAGGAAGGCTGGCCCGCCCAGATCAAGGCCGCCCTCATCGGTTCCTGCACCAACTCCTCCTACGAGGACATGAAGCGCTCCGCCCACGTGGCCATGCAGGCGCTCAAGGCGGGTCTCAAGGCCAAGACGCCGTTCCTGGTCACCCCGGGGTCCGAGCGCATCTATCAGACCATCAAGCGCGACGGCATCATGGAGACCTTCGAGAAGATCGGCGGCACGGTGCTCGCCAATGCCTGCGGCCCCTGCATCGGGCAGTGGAAGCGCTCCGACGTGGGCAAGGAGGAGACCAACACCATCGTCTCCTCTTTCAATCGCAACTTCCCCGGCCGGAACGACGGCAGCGCGGCCACCCTGTCCTTCCTGACCAGCCCGGAGATCGTGACCGCGCTCGTCTTCGCGGGCTCGCTCGAGTTCGATCCCGTGCACGGGACGCTTCAGGGTCCCGACGGCAAGGCCTTCCGCTTCACCCCGCCCGAGTCCGAGGAGCTGCCGGCCAAAGGCTTCGCCAAAGGCGAAGAGGGCTTCGAGGCGCCCGCCGCCGACGGCGACGCCGTGCAGGTGGTGGTCTCCCCGACCAGCGAGCGCATCCAGCTCCTCCAGCCTTTCCCGCGCTGGGACGGCCAGGACTTCACCGAGCTGCCCGTGCTCGTGAAGACCAAGGGCAAGACGACCACGGACCACATCTCCCCGGCGGGGACGTGGCTCCTCGTGCGCGGCCACCTCGACAAGATCAGCGACAACATGTTCCTGGGCGCGAATAACGCGTTCACGAGCGAGGTGGGCAAGGGCACCAATCCCATCACCGGCGAGCGAGGGCAGAACGTCTCGACGATGGCCCGGGAGCTCAAGGCCAAGGGCTTGTCGTGGGCGGTCATCGGGGACGAGAACTACGGCGAGGGCTCGAGCCGAGAGCACGCCGCCATGTCGCCGCGCTACCTGGGCTGCAAGGTCGTCATCGTCCGGAGCTTCGCGCGGATTCACGAGACCAACCTGAAGAAGCAGGGCATCCTGCCCCTCACGTTCTCCAAACCGACCGACTACGACCTCGTGGGGCCGGGCGACCGCGTGAGCGTCACCGGGCTCGCGCAGCTGACCCCGGGCAAGCCCGTGACCGTCACCCTCACCAAGCCCGACGGCAAGACCGCTTCCCTCCAGTGCCTGCACACGCTCACGGACGAGCAAATCGGGTGGTTCAAGGCGGGGTCCGCCCTGAACGCCCTGACATAACCATTCCGAAGGAGACCAGAACATGGCGTCACGCGTGAAGATCCCTGCCGGCGAGAAGATCACCATCAGCCACGGCAAGCTCCAGGTGCCGGATCATCCCATCATCGCCTTCATCGAGGGAGACGGGACGGGCCCCGACATCTGGGCCGCCTCCGTGCGCGTGCTCGATGCGGCCGTCGAGCAGTCCTACCGCGGCAAGCGCACGATCGCGTGGGCCGAGGTGTACGCGGGCGAGAAGGCGCAGGCGGTGTACGGCAGCGACTGCCCCCCCAATCTCCTCCCCGATGAAACCCTCGACGTCATCCGCGAGTACCTGGTCGCCATCAAGGGCCCGCTCACCACCCCCATCGGCGAGGGCTTCCGCTCGCTGAACGTCACCCTGCGCCAGGTGCTCGATCTCTACGTGTGTCTCCGCCCCGTGAAGTACTTCAAGGGCGTGCCCTCGCCCGTCAAGCACCCCGAGAAGATCGACATGGTCATCTTCCGCGAGAACACCGAGGACATCTACGCGGGCATCGAGTGGGAGCAGGGCACACCCGAAGCGAGGAAAGTTGTCGACTTCCTCCAGAAGGAGATGAAGGTCAACAAGATCCGGTTCCCCCAGAGCTCGTCCATCGGGATCAAGCCCGTGTCCAAGGAAGGCTCGGAGCGGCTCATCCGCGCTTCCATGCGTTACGCCATCGAGAACGGGCGCCGGAACGTGACGCTGGTCCACAAGGGCAATATCCAGAAGTACACGGAAGGGATGTTCATGAAGTGGGGCTATGCCGTGGCCAAGCGCGAGTTCTCCGACAAGCTCGTGTCCTGGGACGACTGCGGCGGGAAGCCGCCCGCGGGCAAGATCCTCGTCAAGGACGCCATCACCGACGCCTTCCTGCAGCAGATCCTGACCCGCCCCGACGAGTTCGACGTGATTCCGTGCTGCAACCTCACGGGCGATCTCCTCTCCGACGCCCTCGCCGCGCAGGTGGGCGGCATCGGCATCGCGCCCGGCGCCAACATCAACTACGACACCGGGCACGCCCTCTTCGAGGCGACCCACGGCACCGCCCCCAAGTACGCGGGCCAGGACAAGGTCAACCCCGGCTCGGTCATCCTCTCCGGCGAGATGATGCTGCGCCACATGGGGTGGACGGAGGCGGCCGATCGCATCAACGCGGGCATCGAGAAGACGCTCGCCAAGAAGGTCGTCACCTACGACTTCGCCCGGCTCATGGAAGGGGCGAAGGAAGTGAAGTGCTCAGAGTTCGGCACGGCCATCGTCGAGAGCATGAAGTCGCTCTGAGAGCGAGAGGATACCGATCATGGCTCGCCCAAAGATCACCGTGGTCGGCGCCGGCAACGTCGGCGCCTCCGTCGCCCAGTACGCGGTCGAACGGGAGCTCGGCGACGTGGTGCTCGTCGACGTGGTCGAAGGCGTCCCGCAAGGCAAGGCGCTGGACCTGGCCCAGGCCGGGCCCGTGCACGGCTACGACGCGTCCCTCGTAGGGACCAACGGCTATGAGGAAACGGCGCACTCCGACATCGTCGTCATCACGGCGGGGCTGGCCCGGAAGCCGGGCATGACGCGCGACGACCTTCTGTTCAAGAACGCGGAGATCGTGGGGGGGGTCGTCGAGCAGGTGGTGGCGCGCTCCAAGAATGCCATCCTCATCCTCGTCACCAATCCGCTCGATGCCATGGTGCAGCTGGCGTGGAAGAAATCCGGGTTCCCGCCCCAGCGGGTCATCGGCATGGCGGGCATTCTCGACTCGGCGCGGTTCCGCACCTTCATCGCGCAGGAGCTCGCGGTGTCCGTGGAGAACGTGACCGCCTTTGTGCTCGGGGGGCATGGGGACACCATGGTCCCCCTCCCGCGCTATTCGACGGTGGCGGGTATCCCCATCACCGATCTCTTGCCCGCGGACAGGATCCAGGCCTTGGTCACGCGCACGGCCAACGGCGGGGCGGAGATCGTGGCGTTCCTCAAGAGCGGCAGCGCGTACTACGCCCCCGCGGCGTCGGCGGTCGAGATGGTCGAGGCCATCCTCAAGGACAAAAAGAAGATCCTGCCGTGTGCTGCGTATCTCGATGGGCCATACGGCGTCAAGGGCCTCTACGTCGGCGTGCCCGTGAAGCTGGGCCGGAGCGGCGTGGAGCAGGTCATCGAGATCAAGCTCACGCGCGACGAGCAGGCGGCCTTCGACAAGTCGGCGGCCGCCGTGCGCGAGCTCGTGGACAAGCTCACGCTCTAACGGAGGGCCGGCTCATGGCGAAGACCAAGGCACGGAAAAAGGTGTCGCGACCGGCCCGGGCGCAGAAGAAGGCGGCGCCCCGGGTCAAGGCCATTCCCCCCGGCTACCACACGCTCACCCCGGGCTTCTGCGTTCGGGGGGCCGTCGAGGCTATCGACTTCTACAGGCGGGCCTTCGGGGCCAAGGAGCGGATGCGACTGATGAAGCCCGACGGCCGCACCCTCGCCCACGCCGAGCTCGCCATCGGCGATTCGCGATTCATGCTGGGCGAGGAAGATGCCGCCACGGGTGCGCAGTCGGCGCAGACCCTGGGCGGCACGCCGGTCGACTTCTATCTCTACGTGAGCAACGTGGACGCCGCGGTGGAGCGCGCGCTCGGGGCGGGGGCCAAGGCCTTCATGCCCGTGAGCGACATGTTCTGGGGCGACCGGATCGGCGGGGTGCTCGATCCCTACGGACAGAAATGGACGCTGGCCACCCACAAGGAAGACGTGCCGCCCCGCGAGATGGCGAAGCGGGCGGAGGCCTTCTACGCCCAGGCCGCCGGCCGACCCTGACGAAAGGGCCATGCGCGACATCCACGCGAGCTCCATCACCGACGCGGTCAAGAAGCTCTGCATGGAGGCGAACTATTCTCTCGAGCCCGACATGCTCCGCGCCTTCGATCGGGCCCTCGGGACGGAGCGCTCCCCCGCGGGCAAGCACGTCCTCCAGATCCTGAAGGACAACGCGCATCTGGCGCGGACCAAGAAGCTGCCCTATTGCCAGGACACGGGCACCGTCGTCTGCTTCGTGGAGCTGGGACAGGAGATCCACGTCACGGGCGGGGCCTTGGCCGACGCCATCAACGAGGGTGTGCGCCAAGGCTATGCCGAAGGGTATCTCCGCGCCTCCATCGTGCGCTCCCCGCTCGACCGCGTGAACACGGGTGACAATACGCCGGCCATCATCCACCTCGAGATGGTACCGGGCGCCGCCATGACGATACAGATCATGGCCAAGGGCGGCGGGTGCGAGAACCGCTCCAAGTACAAGATGCTCATGCCCGCCGACGGGGCCGAGGGCGTCAAGGAATGGATTCTCGAGTGCATCAGGACGGCGGGCCCCGATGCCTGCCCGCCCCTGATCGCCGGCGTGGGCGTGGGCGGCAATTTCGAGAAGGCGGCCATCCTGTCCAAGAAGGCCCTCTTCCGCGAGCTCGGTACGCCCAACGCGGATCCGGCCCTGGACGCGATGGAAAAGGAAGTCCTCGACCGCGCCAATCGGCTCGGCATCGGCCCCCAGGGCTATGGCGGCGACACCACGGCCTTCGCCGTCCACATGCTGAGCTATCCGTGCCACATCACGAGCCTGCCCGTGGCCGTCACCATCGAGTGCCACGCGCATCGGCACAAGGAAGTGACTCTGTGACGCGCGTGACTCCCTCTCCCTTCCAGGGAGAGGGCCGGGGTGAGGGTGGGATGGCGCGCGTACTTTCGCCCCTCACCCTGACCCTCTCCCCTCGGGGGGAGAGGGGACTCATAGGGTGCACGGCGTGATTACCGAGCTCGATGGTTTCAAGGAGGTCAGGCCGCCGCTGAGCGACGGCGACGTCGAGTCGCTCAAAGCCGGCGACCGGGTTCGCATCACGGGCGTTCTCTACACCGCGCGCGATGCGGCGCACGCGCGGCTGATGGCGCTGATGGAAGCCGGCAAGCCGCTTCCCATCGACCTCGAGGGGCAGATCGTCTACTACACGGGGCCGTCGCCCGCGCGGCCGGGCCACGTCGTCGGCTCCATCGGGCCGACCACGGGCGGGCGCATGGACAGGTTCACCCCCCGCCTCCTCGCCCTCGGCCTGAAGGGCACCATCGGCAAGGGCGCGCGCTCCCAGCCGGTCAAGGATGCCCTCCGGCAGCACAAGGGCGTCTACTTCGGCGCCATCGGCGGGGCGGGGGCCGTACTTTCGGCCTTCGTGAAGAAGCTCGAGGTCGTCGCCTACGAGGATCTCGGCACCGAAGCGATCCGCCGACTCGAAGTCGAGGGATTCCCGGCCATGGTCATCAACGACTGTCACGGCGGCGATCTCTACCTGGACGGCATGAAGCAGTACGCGAGGGACTAATCGCATGCTCAGACGAGCCTTCGGCAACCAGAGGGGAGAGGTCATCCCCGGCGCGACATTGCGCACCGACGCGTGGTGGCTGCTGCCGGCCAGCGTGGTCGTGGTGCTGGGCGCCTTCATCGTCTACTCCACGTGGGCGGCCCTCCAGAACGCGCACTACTTCGCCCCGCCGTACCTGTCGCCGTTCTATTCGCCCTGCCTGTCGAAGTCCTGCCTGCACTCGACCTTCGGGATCGGACTGCCGGACGTGAGCCTCCCCATCATCGGCCTCGTCTCGCCGGCGTTTCTCATTCTCTGGGGTCCGGGGCTCTTCCGACTCACCTGCTACTACTACCGCAAGGCCTACTACCGCTCGTTCTGGCTCGCGCCGGCGGCCTGCACGGTGCGTGACGCCCACGGGCGCTACACCGGCGAGACGCGCTTCCCGCTGATCCTTCAGAACCTGCACCGCTACGCGTGGTACGTCGCCGTGGTCTTCATCGTGCTGCTCACGTGGGATGCCATCCTGGCCTTCCGGTTCCCGAACGGCTTCGGCATCGGCGTCGGCACCATCGTCATGTGGATCAACGTGATCTTCCTCGCCGGCTACACGTTCTCCTGCCATTCCTGCCGGCACCTCTGCGGCGGCTCGATCAACGTCTTCTCGAAGGCCCCGGCCCGCTACCGGCTCTGGCGCTTCATCACGCGCCTGAACGAGCGCCACCCGCTCTACGCGTGGCTGTCGCTCTTCAGCGTGGGACTGACCGACCTCTATATCCGGCTGGTCTCCATGGGCGTCATCCGCGATCTGAGGATCCTCTAATGGCGACGAACCCGAGCTACGAGACCCACGAGTACGACGTCCTCGTCATCGGGGCGGGCGGCGCGGGGCTGCGCGCGGCCATCGAGGCCAGCGCCGCGGGCGTCAAGACGGCGCTCGTGTGCAAGTCCCTCCTCGGCAAGGCCCACACCGTCATGGCCGAAGGCGGCATCGCCGCGGCCATGGGCAACGTGTGGAAGGAGGACAACTGGCAGGTCCATTTCCGCGACACGATGCGCGGCGGCAAGATGCTCAACAACTGGCGCATGGCGCAGCTGCACGCCCTGGAGTCGCCGGACCGCGTGCTGGAGCTGGAGGAGTGGGGCGCGCTCTTCGACCGCACCAAGGACGGCCTGATCAGCCAGCGCGACTTCGGCGGCCACAGATATGCGCGCCTCGCCCACGTCGGCGACCGGACCGGTCTCGAGCTGATCCGCACGCTCCAGCAGCACGCGGTGCACAAGGGGCTCGACGTGCACATGGAGTGCAATGTGCAGCGCCTCCTCAAGGACGGCGATCGCGTCTGCGGCGCCGTCGGCTACTGGCGGCCGACCGGCAAGCTCGTGCTCTTCAAGGCCCAGGCGGTCGTCCTCGCCACGGGCAGCGTCGGCAAGGCGTGGAAGTTCACGTCCAATTCCTGGGAGTCCACGGGCGACGGCATCACCCTCGGCCTCGATGCCGGCGCCGAGCTCATCGACATGGAGTGCATCCAGTTCCACCCGACCGGGATGGTCTGGCCCACCAGCGTGCGCGGGATCCTCGTGACGGAGGGTGTGCGCGGCGACGGCGGCACCCTCAAAAACTCCGAGGGCGTGCGCTTCATGTTCAACTACATCCCCGAGTACTTCAAGGGCGAGACGGCGGACAACGAGCAGGAAGCGGACGCCTGGTACGAGGACAAGAAAAACCGGCGGACGCCGGACCTTCTGCCCCGCGACGAAGTCGCCCGAGCCATCAACGCGGAGGTCAAGGCGGGCCGAGGCAGCCCCCACGGTGGCGTCTTCCTCGACATCTGCTCGCGCCGCTCGGCGGACTACATTCGCAAGCGCCTGCCGTCCATGTACCACCAGTTCAAGGAGCTGGCCGACGTGGACATCACGAAGGAGCCCATGGAGGTCGGGCCGACCTGCCACTATCTGAACGGCGGCATCCGGGTCGACGCCGACAGCACGGCCACGTGCGTGCCCGGCCTCTTCGCCGCGGGCGAGGTCGCGGGCGGCCTGCACGGCGCCAACCGGCTCGGCGGCAACTCGCTCTCCGACCTCATCGTGTTCGGCCGCCGTGCCGGCCTCTACGCCGCCGAATACGTCAAGGGCCTGAAGGGCGCGGGGGCGGTCGACGCCGGCCAGGTGCAGGCGTCGATCCGCGAGCTCTTGTCACCCTTCGAGCGGACCGGGGGGGAGAACCCCTACGCGATCCACGCCGATCTCCAGGACTGCATGCAGTCGCTGGTCGGCATCATCCGGACCGAGGGCGAGCTGCGAAAGGCGCTCGCGGAGATCGCCGTGTTCAAGCAGCGCCTCACGCGCGTCACGGTGGCCGGCGGGCGCGAGTTCAATCCGGCCTGGCACCTGGCGCTCGATCTCTATTCGATGCTGTCGGTGTCGGAGGCGGTCACGTTGGGGGCGATCGCCCGCAAGGAGAGCCGCGGCGGGCACACCCGCGACGACTACCCGATGGCCGACGATCGGCTGGGCAAGGTCAACATGGTCGTCCGCCGGCGGGAGGGACAGTTCAGCGTCACCGAGGAGCCCATCCCCGAGATGCCTCCCGAGCTCAGAGCGCTCCTCCAGGAGAGAAAGTGATGGCGACCGCCACGGTGACGATGCGGGTGTGGCGGGGCGACACGAGGGGCGGCGCCTTTTCGGAGTACCGGGTGGAGGCCCAGGAGGGCATGGTCGTGCTGGACGTGATCCACACGCTCCAGGCGACCCAGGCCGGGGATCTGGCCGTCCGGTGGAACTGCAAGGCGGGCAAGTGCGGCTCGTGCAGCGCCGAGATCAACGGCAAGCCGCGGCTCATGTGCATGACGCGCATGAACACCTTCGAGCCCGGCGAGACCATCACCGTGTCGCCCATCAAGACCTTCCCGCTGATCCGGGACCTCGCCACGGACGTCTCGTTCAACTACGACAAGGCCAAGCAGATCCCGGCCTTCAAGCCCGGGCCGAAGGAGCCGGACGGCACGCGGCGGATGCAGCAGGAAGACGTGGAGCGGAGCCAGGAGTTCCGCAAGTGCATCGAGTGCTTCCTCTGCCAGAATGTCTGCCACGTCATCCGCGATCACCCGGAGAACAAGCCGGCTTTCGCGGGGCCGCGCTACCTCATGCGGATCGCCGAGCTCGAGATGCATCCCCTCGATACCAACGACCGTCTCGATCTGGCCCAGGCCAAAGCCGGGCTCGGCTTCTGCAACATCACCAAGTGCTGCACCGAGGTCTGCCCCGAGCACATCCACATCACGGATAATGCTCTGATTCCACTCAAAGAACGGGTGGTGTCCGAGCAGTACGATCCCATCGTGTGGCTCGCCCGCAAGCTCTCCGGCACATCCTAGCCCGTGAAAATTCACGAGTACCAGGCCAAGGCGATCCTGCGCGAGTTCGGTGTGCCCGTGCCGGGGGGCGACGTGGCCGACACGCCGGCCCAGGCGAAGGCGATCGCGGCCCGGCTCGGCGGGAAGGTCGTCGTCAAGGCGCAGGTGCACGCGGGCGGCCGCGGCAAGGCGGGGGGCGTCAAGCTGGCCGACGATCCGGCGGCGGCCGAAGCGGCGGCGAAGCAGATCCTCGGCATGATGCTCAAGACGCCCCAGACGCCTCCCGAGGGCATCAAGGTCCTGAAGGTGCTCGTCGAGGAGGCCTCGCCCATCGCCGTCGAGCTCTACCTGTCCATGACCCTCGACCGCGGCCGGGGCACCCACGTGGTCATGGCTTCGCAGGCGGGCGGCATGGAGATCGAAGAGGTGGCGGCCACGCATCCGGAGAAGATCGTCCGCGAGTGGACGGACCCGGCCCTCGGGCTCCAGCCCTTCCAGGCGCGGAATCTCGCCTTCGGCCTGGGTCTGAGCGGCGAGCAGTTCAAAGCCGGCGTGGGGCTGATCCTCAACCTCTTCCGCGCCTATCTCGAGAAGGACTGCTCGCTCGCCGAGATCAATCCGCTCGTGGTGACGCGTGACGGGCGGGTGATGGCGCTCGACGCCAAGCTCAACGTCGACGACAACGCGCTCTACCGCCACCAGGAGATCGTGGCTCTGCGCGACACCAACGAGGAGACGCCCCTCGACGTCGAGGCGTCGAAGTACGGGCTCAACTACATCAAGCTGGACGGCAGTGTGGGCTGCATGGTCAATGGGGCGGGGCTGGCCATGGCGACCATGGACATCATCAAGCTTGCGGGCGGGGAGCCGGCGAACTTCCTCGACGTGGGAGGCGGCGCCTCTCCGGAGCAGATCGAGAACGCCTTCCGTATCCTCTCCTCCGATCCGTCCGTCAAGGCCGTCTTCATCAATGTCTTCGGCGGCATCCTCCGCGTGGACCGCCTCGCCGAGGGCATCATCGCCGCCGTCAAGAAGCTGGGACTCGAGCTGCCCGTCGTCTTGCGCGCCGAGGGGACCAATGTCGAGCAGGGGAAGAAGATGCTCGCCGACTCGGGCCTGGCCCTCGTGATGGCGGACGACATGGGCGAGGGCGCCCACAAGGCCGTCGAGCTGGCCCGCGCCGTCCGCGGATGACCGGATGCGCGGACGGGGTTCGCGGTGGCGCGGACGCCCCGAAGAGGCCGAACCGCAAACCGAGGTCAATCACATTTAAGCGAGACAAATGAGCATCCTGGTCGACAAGGCGACGAAGGTGCTGGTGCAGGGCATCACCGGCAAGGAAGGCATGTTCCACGCGCTCCGGTGCAAGGAGTACGGAACGCACGTCGTGGGCGGCGTCACCCCGGGCAAGGGTGGGACCACCCATGAAGGCTTCTCCGTGTGGAATACCGTGGAGGACGCCGTCGGGGCCACGGGTGCCGACTGCGCGCTCATCTTCGTGCCGCCGCCCGCCGCCGCCGACGCCATCATGGAAGCCGCCGACGCCGGCATGCCTCTTGTCGTCTGCATCACCGAGGGCGTGCCCGTCACCGACATGGTTCGCGTCAAGGCGTTTCTCGGGCGACGGACGAGCCGGCTCATCGGGCCGAACTGCCCCGGTCTCATCTCTCCCGGCAAGGCCAAGATCGGCATCATGCCGGGGCACATCCACAAAGAGGGGCCCATCGGCGTCGTCTCGCGGAGCGGCACCCTCACCTACGAGGTCGTGCATCAGCTGACCCAGCGCGGCCTCGGTCAGTCCTCGTGCGTGGGCATCGGGGGCGATCCGGTGAACGGCACCACCTTCATCGATGTGCTGCGACTCTTCCAGGAGGATGCGCAGACGGAAGCGATCATGATGATCGGAGAGATCGGGGGCACGGCCGAGGAGGAAGCGGCCGCCTTCATCAAGGCCCATGTCACGAAGCCCGTCATCGGCTTCATCTGCGGGCAGACGGCGCCCCCCGGACGGCGCATGGGCCATGCCGGCGCCATCATCGCGGGGGGCAAAGGCACCGCGGCCGAGAAGATGAAGGCCATGGAGGCCGCCGGCATCACCACCGTGAAGAGCCCCGCCGACATGGGCACCACCGTCGCCCGCGTCGTCGGCAAAAAATAGCTCCGGGAAAGGACGAACGCCAACCCATGCCTGTCGAGCGTACGCTGACCATCATCAAGCCCGACGCGGTGGCCAAAAACTCCATGGGGCAGATCATCGCCCGCTTCGAGCAGAACGGCCTCAAGATCCTCGCCGCCAGACTCGTCCACCTCACCCCCGCCCAGGCGGGCGGCTTCTACATCGTTCACAAGGAGCGCCCCTTCTACGCGAGCCTCTGCGCCTTCATGACCCAGGGACCGTGCATGCCGATCGTGCTGGAGGGTGAGAATGCCATCGCGCGCCTCCGGGACCTGATGGGCGCCACCGACCCCGCCAAGGCCGCGCCGGGGACGATACGGAAGGACTTCGCCTCGTCCATCGAAGCCAACGCCGTGCACGGGTCGGACTCGCCGCAATCGGCGGCCTTCGAGATCCCGTTCTTCTTCGGCGCCATGGAGATCTACCCGCGCTAGGGCGGGGCGGCGCTCAGCGCTTGAGGTGCCGATCCAGGAAGCGCATGGCGTCGGGCACGAAGGGGGGATAGCCCTCGGGACGCGAGAAGAGGTAGTGCCCGTTCTGCTGGAACTCGGGATAGACCGTCATCTCCACCCGCTTGCCCGCGAGCCGGAGGTCCTTTTCGAGCTCGCGGCCCACGTCTCGCTCGAGGAGCGTGGGGTTCTTCGACCAGAGGATGAGCACGGGCACCTGGATCCGTCGCGCCGACTCTTCCCAGATGCCCTGGAGCGGCCCCCACGCTTCGTCCACGCCTCGGCGGCCGCTTTGCCGGTACCCGCCCGCCATGGAGATGAGCGCCTTGAAGCGCGGGTCGCGGGCCGCCGCCATGACGCTCACGAGGCCGCCCAGCGAGACGCCGCCCACCCCGACGCGCTCCTTGTCCACGTAGGGCAGAGCGCTCAGATAATCGAGGGCCGCGATCACGTCGCCCGTCTCCTCGTCGGCGCCGCGCATCACGTCCGCCGCGCTTCGGCCGTAGCCGCCCGACGCTCCGTTCTGCGTATAGGTCGAGGCGGTGCCGTCCGAGCCCTTGTACCCGCGACGGGCGAGGAGGAGGACGACATAGCCGTTTCGCGCGAGCGTGTCGGACAGCGAGTCCCTGGTGATGGAGGTCCACGGGCTGCCGCGGGCTTCCTCGATGGTCATGGAGCCGTGATTCTGGATATAGACGGGAAAGGGGCCGTCGCCCGGGGGCCGGGCGAGGAGGGCGCGGAGCCTGAGCGCGCCGCTCGGTATGGTGACGACCTCGGTGAGGTACGCGTCCGTCGGCTGGGCCGCCGCATTCAGGGTCCAGGCGAAGACGAGGGCAGTCGCCATGCGAAATGCCTTCACGCGCTCAGTATAGATCCGTTGCGCGAGGGTGCGGCCGGCGCGTGAGCGACCCGACCTTCCCCGCCGTCCTGGGAACGCGTCAGCGATGGATGGCTGGGCTCGGAGGCATCGGTCTGGGCTTCGTCGCGCCGTTCGTCCTCAGCCTGGTCCTCGTGGCCACGAGCGGCGACATGGCCCTGCTCATGCTGCCCCTGCCTTTTCTCTTCGGGCTGTGGGCGATTCAAGGGCTCGCTCCCGCAGGGTTCACGCTGGAAGGGGACGGCGTCCGGATCGAGCGCCGCTGGCTCTCCCGGCTCATCCCCTATAAGGTCATTCGGAGCGTGGATCGCGATCGGCGCGCGGTCGGCGGCCTCGGCGCGGTGGGCCTCAATGGCCTCTTCGGCTCCCAGGGGCCCCGCTGGAACCGACGCACGGGCTGGCACTATCTCGCGATTGCCAACACCACCGACCTCGTCTATCTCCACACCACCGCGGGCCTCATGGTGCTGTCGCCGAGCCGTCCTGATGAGTTCTGCTCCGAGCTGCGGAAACGGATCGCCCCCACGGCCCCATCCTGAGGGACCTTCTCGAGCGGCGGGTGAACAGCGGCGCTCGTCGGCCGTGGCCGGTCTACGGCGTGGCTTGGCGTGTGGCTCGACGCTCCCGGCTCCACGCCATCACGAGGAAGGCCACCCCCGCCAGCACCCCGATCGCGGCGAAGAGGGCCAGGTCCTCCTTCAGCCCGACCTTCTCGCGCAGCTTCTCGAGCCAGTCTCCGAGACCGTAGCCCGCCCCGTAGCCGGCGAGCACGGGCCAGGGGACGTAGCAGACGGCGCCCAACAGATTGGCGGTGAAGAAGCGCAGAGGCGGCAGTCCCCCGGCGCCGGCGAGCGGCCCCGCCACGGTGCGGAAACCGGCCACGAAGCGGGAGACGAAGACGGCCCGGGCCCCGTAACGCGTGATGAGTGTCTGCGCCTGGGCCAGACGCGCCTGAGGCAGGGGCAGGCGCGCGATGGCCCGCGGGCCGTAGCGCCGCCCCGCCCAGAAGCCGAGATTGTCCCCGAGGCTTGCGCTGAGGACGCCCACGAGGATCACGAGCAGCAGGTCGAGTCGCCCGTGCCAGGCAAGGTAGCCGCCCAGGATCAGCACCGACTCTTCCGGCGCGGGCACGCCCGCATTGCCGAGGAGGACGACCACGAGAATGGCCGCATAGCCGAGATGCTGGAAGAGATGGCTGGGATCGAGCACGCCGGCTGGGAGGATAGCACGGTCCGGACCGTCGGCATTGACAGGGCGCGGTGCGTGGGTGACAACTGGAGCCTATGCGGATACTGGTCGTCGAGGACGACAGAAAGGTCGCGAGCTTCATTCGCAAAGGCCTCGAGGAGGAAGGGCATGCCGTCGAGGTCGCCGCCGACGGCGACGGGGCCCTCGAGCGCGCCGCCGACGGATCGGCGTGGGATCTCGTGGTCCTCGACGTGATGCTGCCCAAGCGCGACGGATTCAGCGTCTTGAAAGCCCTTCGCGCCGATGGCCTCAAGGCGCCCGTGCTCATGCTCACGGCCCGCGATGCGGTGGGCGATCGCGTCACCGGCCTCGACCTGGGCGCCGACGACTACCTGACCAAGCCCTTTGCCTTCGAAGAGTTTCTCGCCCGCGTCCGCGCCCTGCTGCGTCGCGGGTCCGGGGCGAGGCAGAGTCCCGTCCTGCGCGTGGCCGACCTCACCCTCGACCCCGCCACCCGCGAGGTGTGCCGCGGCGCCCGGCGTGTCGAGCTGACGGCGCGCGAGTACACCCTGCTCGAGTATTTCATGCGAAGCGCCGGCCGCGTGTTGAGCCGCCCCATGCTCGCCCAGCACGTGTGGGGGCTCGATTTCGACTCCGAGAGCAATGTGGTCGACGTGTACGTCGGCTACCTGAGGCGTCGCATCGAGGCCTCGGGCGAACGGAAGCTCCTGCACACGGTGCGGGGCGCCGGGTACGTGCTCAAGGACGAGCCGTGAGGCCGCTGTCGCTCCGCGCCCGGCTCGCCCTGTGGTACGCGGGCGTGCTCCTCGCCATCCTGGTCGTCATGAGCGCGCTGTCCTACTCGTTCCTCCGCTGGAGCCTGCTGCAACAGGTGGACGCCTCTCTCGCCTCCGTGGCGCAGATCGTCCGCGAGACCGACGAGCGTGGCGCGGGCGACTCCGAGGTGGAGCGCGCCATTCGCGAGCTGCTGGGTCCCGGCTTCTCCGACCGGTACTATCAATTCCTCGATCCCGAAGGCCGCTCTCGCTTTCGTTCCGGCCCGCCCCCCATGGCCCTTCCCCTGACGCCCGAGGCTCGCGCGAATGCCACGCAGGGTCGCCGTACGTTCGAGACGCTCGAGGATGCGCGGGGCGGGCCGGTGCGCCTCCTGACCGTCCCCGTGCTTCGAGAGGGCCGGCGCGTCGAGATCATCCAGGTCTCGGCTCCCCTCGCGCGCCTGCGCGATGCGCTGGCCGGCTACCTGACCACCCTCCTCGGGCTGGTGCCCGTGGCCGTCGCGCTCGCCGCGGTGGGCGGCTTCGTCGTCACGGGTCGCGCCCTCCGCCCCGTGCGGGACATGTCCCGGGCCGCGCGTCAGATCACCGCCGAGGATCTGGGCCGACGGCTCGCCCGGCGGGGAGCGGAGGATGAGATCGATCACCTCGCCGACACGCTCAATACGATGCTGGCAGGTCTCGAGGCGGCCTTCGCCCAGGCGCGTCGCTTCTCGGCCGACGCGGCGCACGAGCTGCGCACGCCTCTCACCGCGCTCAAGGGCGAGATCGAGGTGGCGCTACGCGCCGGGCGCTCGCCCGAGGAATACCGCGGGGTTCTTCGCTCCTCCCTCGAGGAGGTCGAGCACCTGATCCGGGCGGCCGAGGATCTCCTGCTCTTCTCGCGATCCTCGGCGGCCATCGGCCTCCCGCGGGACAGGGTCGATCTCGAGCCCATCGTGCTCCAGGCGCTCGAGGCGGGGGCGCGACGCGCCCACGGTACGGGGGTCACGGTACGGGCGGAGGATATCGAGCCCGTCACCGTCTTGGGCGAGGGGGGAGCGCTCCGTCGGGCCGTCCTGAACCTCGTGGACAATGCCGTCAAATACACCCCGGCCGGCGGCAAGGTGAGCCTGTCCCTCCTCGTCCGGGACGGCCGCGGCTTGATCGTCGTCCAGGACACGGGCATCGGCATCGATCCCGCCGACCGGGCGCGCATCTTCGACCCCTTCGTGCGGCTCGACGCGGCGAGGAGCCGCGACACCGGGGGCGTGGGCCTGGGGCTTGCCCTCGTGCGGTCCATCGTGGCCGCGCACGGCGGAACGGTCGACGTGGAGAGCACTTCAGGGGCGGGCAGCCGGTTCACCATCCGCCTCCCCCTCGCCTAAGAATCTTCTCATCCGGGCTTCATCCCCCTCTCATGCCCCCCTGCTACGTTTGCTTGCGGCAGGACGCAGCTCACTCCACACACGAGGGGGAAGAAAATGAAAGCCTGGTTCCGAAACGCGAAGTGGGGCTGGCCCGCGCTGGCTCTCGTGGCCGCGCTCGCCGTGGGCGGCGTCACCACCGGCTTCAGCCTGACCAAGGGCACGCAGCCGCAGATCTGGACAGAGCAGTCGGCGACCAGCGCGGCGGCGCCGACGGTGCAGGCGCCCGACTGGGTCAGGATTGGCCGCGACCTGAAGCCGGCCGTGGTCAACGTCAGCGCGAAGCGCACCGAGTCCGCGACGTCGGAGATGCAGAGTCCGTCCGGGGAAGAGACGCCGTTCGACCGGTACTTCAAGGACTACTTCGGCAGCCGCCCGAAGCGTCACACCCGCGCCATGGGCTCGGGGTTCATCATCAACCCCAACGGCTACATCGTGACGAACAACCACGTCGTCGAGGGTATCACGCAGATCACGGTCAAGCTGAGCGACGGACGCGAGCTGCCGGGCAAAGTGGTCGGGCGTGACTCGAAGACCGATATCGCGCTCCTGAAGGTCGAAGCGACCGGTCTCACCGTGATTCCGCTCGGCGATTCGTCGGCCAGCCAGGTGGGCGAGCCGGTCATGGCCATCGGCAATCCGTTCGGCCTCGAGCAGACGGTGACCACGGGCATCGTGAGCGCCACCGGTCGCGCCATCGGCGCCGGTCCGTACGATGACTTCATCCAGACCGATGCGTCGATCAATCCCGGCAACAGCGGCGGGCCGCTCATCAATGCGCGCGGTCAGGCCATCGGCATCAATACGGCGATCTTCTCGCAGAGCGGCGGGTCGGTGGGCATCGGCTTCGCCATCCCCATGAGCCTCGCCAAGAACGTGGTCACCCAGCTCGCCGATTCCGGCAAGGTCACGCGCGGCTGGCTCGGGGTGGGCATCCAGCCCGTGACGCCCGAGCTCGCGAAGAGCTTTGGCCGGACGGAGACCACCGGCGTGCTGGTGTCCTCGGTGTCCGAGGGCTCGCCGGCGGAACGGGCGGGCATCAAGACGGGTGACATCATCACGGAGTACGACGGTCGCAAGGTGGAGCGGGCGGGCGACCTGCCGCGGGCCGTGGCCGCGACCCCCGTGGGCCGCGACGTGAAAATGAACGTCGTGCGCGACGGCAAGCCGGTGACGCTCACCGCGCGGGTCGAGGCGCTCAATACGAAGGAGGCCGCGGAGAGCGACAGCGGTGAGAAGGCCAAGCCCGCGCTGGGTCTGGCCGTGCAGCCCCTCACGCCCGCCCTCGCCCAGCAGCTGGGGGTGCGCGCGACGCAGGGCCTCGTGGTGCAGAACGTGATGGAAGGCAGCCCCGCCGCCGAGGCCGGCTTCGAGCGCGGCGACGTGATCGTGGAAGTGAACAAGAAGCCTGTGAAGAGCGTGTCCGAGCTTCGCGAGAGCGTGGCCAAGAACGGCAAGGGCTCGCCGATGCTCTTCCGGGTGCAGCGTCAGGATGCGAGCCTCTTCCTGACGGTGACCGTCTAGCAGCTCTTCCCACCTCGCCTATTCCCGCCGGCGCCTCCAAAGCGCCGGCGGGTTTTTTTGTGCGCACCGACGCCCGCGGCCCGAGGCGGCGCGGGGCCTGATGGTATCCTGACGGCATGCGTCGCCCCATCCCGGCCGCCCTCGCCGCCCTCGCGCTTCTGGCCGCGACGCCCATGATCTCGCCAGTGATCTCGGCCGAGGAGCCCGCCCCCTCGATCACGGTGGTCGGCTCCGGCGCCGTCTCGAGCCCGCCCGACACGGCGGAGGTGAATGCCGGAGTCGTCACGCAGGCGGCCACGGCCTCCCAGGCCATGAGCCAGAACAGCGCGGCGATGGCGCAGGTACTCAAGGCCCTGGCCGCGCTCGGCATCGCCGACCGGGACATCCACACGACGAATGTGAGCATCGTGCCTCAGCGGGCGCCCATGCAGTCCGGTCGGCCCGCGCCGTCGCCCGTCGTCGGCTACGAAGTGACCAACCAGGTTCAGGTCAAAGTGCGGAATCTGGCCTCCCTCGGCCGTCTGCTGGACACGCTGGTCAGCCAGGGGGCCAATTCCCTCGGGGGCATCGGGTTTTCCGTCGCCGATCTGTCGCCGCTTCTCGCGCAGGCCCGGACCAAGGCCATCGCCGATGCCCGGCAGAAGGCCCAGGTCTACGCGGCGGCGGCCGGCGTGAAGCTCGGCCGCGTGATCTTCATCCGCGACGCGACGGTTGGTCCACCCCGGCCGATGGCCGGGCGCGTGATGGCCCTGGCCACCACGCCGATCGCTCCCGGCGAACAGGAGCTCGAGGTCAGCGTGAGCGTCACCTACGCCCTGGAGTGACGCGCTCCGTGCGGGCAGAGGTCAGACGGGAGGCTGCGTCACTGTTTCCAGTGGAGTGACCGGGAAGCCGCGCTCATGCCACCCTTCGAGGCCCCCGGCCAGCGGGTGCACCCGCATGACCCCAAGCTTCCTGAGGGCGAGCGCCACCCGGGCGCTGGTCGCTTCGTTGGGTCACGTGCAGTAGAGGACGATCTCCGCGTCTCGCGGGATCTCGTCATGGCGCCGCTCGAGCTCCTCGGGGCTGATGCGCAGAGCACCCGGGATCATGTACGGCCGCTCCCGAGCGCCCAACGCCGTGCGCAGGTCCACGATCATGGTCGCCTTCCCGTCGTCCATCATCTGCTTGAGCGTCTCCGGGCTGATCCGGGCCATGCGCAGAGCCCGGAAGAAACGCTGGCGCTGGACGTACTTCACTCCCACGTAGCCGGCGAGGAGACCCAGGAGGATCACGACGGAGGTTCCCCCCAGCCGCGAAGCCTCCGCGGCGATCGGCTCGATCAGATCGGAGAACACGTACCCGAGGCCTATCCACGTGGCCGACCACGCCAGCGCGCCCGCCGCCTCGCAGAGAAGGAAGAGACCGAGGGGAATTTTCACGACACCGGAGAGCGCGGCGGCGAGGGGATTCAAGCCGGGAAGGAACTTGGCGATGGGGAGAAAGCGGAGCTGGTAGGCCACGAACATCTCCTCGACACGGCGGACGCAGGAGTCCGGCTCGAGCGTGATGCGGCACAGGAGCCCGAGCACCGCGGCCCCCCGCCGGCGACCGAAGGTGTACCAAAGGAGATCGGCGACGAGGCAGCCGGCAACGGCGGCTCCCATGGCCGGCCCGAGGCCGAGCCGGCCCCCACCCGCGAGCGCTCCGATAACGAGCAGGAGGGGCACGGCGGGAAGGGGAACCCCCGCCTGGTCGAGGAGGACCCAGCCGAACAGCACGGGCGGCCCGTTGCGGACAACGAAATCGATGATGGCGGTCATGGGCTGCGCCAAGGCGTGTTCAGCACGGCGAACCGTTGACGACGAGACGCGAAAACCGCCGCGCCCGGGGCGACGGCGGCCAGCACGAGGGCCACGAGGAGGAGCCTGCGCATCGAATCAGGGCGCGCTCATCTACTCCCGGCCGGCGGCCGCTCCCTTGTGCAGCAGATCGTCGTAGACGCTGGCCAGCGATTCCAGCACCGGCGCCGCCTCCCCGGAATAGGAGGAGCCGTGCATGACGGCCAGCGTGCGGGGCGCGAGCCTGGCCAGGCGTCTGATGGTCGCGCCGGTGGCGGGAGTCAGAGCGGTGTAGCCGAACTTCTTCTCCGCTTCCACGGCCGGACCCAGGATGTCGCCGTCGGTCAGGGCCGCCGGATTGCCGACGTGCGTGAACAGATCGCTGGTGAAGAGGGTGCCTGTCGTCTCCTCGTACAGGAGACCCGCGTCCCAGCAATGCGGCACGTGCGGGGTGTCGAGGCGGCGCACGCGCCGATCGCCCAGATCGAGGACCTCGCCGTCGGCGAGGGCGCGGGGAGAACGCGGGGCCTGATCATTGAGCCAGATCGCGCAGCCGATGGCGCCGTGGGTGACGGTGGCGTGGGGGGCGGCGGCCAGCCATTGATCGAGCGCGCCGCACTCGTCGGCCTCGATGTGGCTGAAGGCGATCCAGCGCAGCCGGCGCAGGTCCAGGACGCGCGCGGCGGCCTGGGAGACGGATGGAAACAGGGCGCGCTGGCCGCAGTGGAAGAGCAGCGGCTCCGCCGCGTCGACCACGAACTGATTGAACGTGAATCCGCTCGGCCCCACCGTGGGCATGAAGGTGGAGAGGCGGTAGATACGTTCGGCGATCTCGTCGACTTTGGTCTCCATGGGATACCTCCGCTCCGATTATAGTCAGGACCGCCCGTGGCCTGTCGAGGGACACCGCGGAGCATTCACGACGGCCATCGATCGAGGGAGGCATCGTCATGGGTCTTGCCGACAGGGGGGCATTGCAGGGGAAGGTGGCCGTGATCACGGGAGCGGCCACGGGCATCGGCCGGGCGAGCGCCCTGCTCTTCGCGCGGATGGGGGCGCGCGTGACGCTGGCCGACTCGCGCGAGCCCGAGCTCGCGCGCACCGAGGCGGACGTGCGCGCGGGGGGCGGCGCAGCCGCGTCGATGGTGGCCGATCTCGCCCGTCCCGACCACTGCGTGGCGGTCGTCGAGACGGCCCTGCGCGCCTTCGGACGGCTCGACGTGGTCCTCAACAATGCGGGCGTGGGGACCATGGTGGTGGGCGGCACCGTCGAGAGCATCGACATCGAGCGGTGGGATCTCGCCCAGGACGTGAACGTCCGTGCCATCTATCTGCTCAGCCGCGCGGCCGTGCCGAAGATGCGGGGGGACGGGGGGGCCATCGTCAACATCGCCTCGGTGTCCGCCTTCCGGGGCTCGATGGAGCGCCCGAGCCACGCCTATGCCGCCTCGAAGGGTGCGGTGCTCGCCCTCACCCGGGCGATGGCGGCCTCCTACGGCCGCGATCGCATCCGGGTCAACGCCATCTGCCCGGGGACGATTCGCACGCGATTGACGGCCGACATCATCGAGCGCGTCGAGCAGACGGCGAGGGAAGGGCGCGGCATCCCGCTGGGCCGGGTGGGTGAGCCCGAGGATATCGCCCGATGCGCGCTCTTCCTGGCCTCCGACGAGTCGTCGTTCATATCGGGCGCGCACATCATCGTCGACGGCGGTGCCATGGCCGCCTCCACCTGAGCGCCCTGCTGCACACCTTCGAAGTGGCTTATGATCGGCCGATGGGAATGCTCGAGCCGGCGCGGCCCACGTGGGCATGGGGCGGGAGGTTCCTTCCGGAGGACCGAACCACCCGGTATCTGGTGATCGCGGTCCTGGGCTCGCTGCTCGTGCACGCGCTCGTCGGCATGTCGGTTCTCTTTACGCGTTGGCTCGGCAGTCCCGTGATTGCAGCGCGGGGCGAGCTCCTCTTCGTGGATACGGCGCCCGAAAAGCCGAAGGAAGGGGCAGATCCTGACATACCGACTCGGCCGGAAGTCCCACGATCGATTGCCTCGCCGCCCGCCAGGTCCCAACCGCCATCACGGGAAGACCGCGCGGTAGCGGCCGCCCCGAGACTCGCCGAGGCCGTGCCGCCGCGCCACCCGGAGCCACGAGAGGCCCCGAGGGCGATGGCTCCGCCTCCGCCTCCGGCCGAGGAGCCTGCGTACGAGGGAAGGAGCGCGCAGGCGCCGAGCCCGCCCCAAACGCCCGCGGAGCCTCCGCCCCGACCATCGGCGTCATCGCTCGCCAGTGATGCGCGCGTCGCGTCCGTGCCCCACACCTTTTCGCCCTCGACGGGCGCGCGCGGTCAGCCCAGTGGTGGAGGTGGATTCCGGGGCAGCCAAGGTGGGGTCGTGGGCCAGGCCGTTCCCCTCGATACGCCGGACCCCAACTATCGCGAGTACATGCAAAGGGTGCGGCAGCGGATCTATGCCAAGTGGGACTATCCGCGCGAGGCGCTCGTCGGGCGAGCCGGTTCTCGACAGCTCGGCGCTGAACGCGGTCAAGATGGCCGAGCGCTATCCGCCCCTGCCCGATGCCATGCAGCGGGATGTCCTGCCCGTGGTCGCCATCTTCAGCTACAGAATTCGCACCACGCAGTCCTCGACGTTCCAGCTTCTCCAATAGCATGCTGCTGACCAACGGACGCATTCACACGATGGACGCCGCGGGCTCCGTCGTCGACTCGCTGGTTATCCGCGCGGGTCGCGTGGTGTTCGCGGGTCGGCGGGCCGACATCAATCCGGACCCAGGCGAGGGCGTGCTCGACCTTTGCCGTCGCGTGGTGCTCCCCGGCCTCGTCGACGGGCACGGCCATCTGATGCTGCTCGCGAAGGCGCGGCTCGAGCTCGATCTCACCTCCGCGGACTCGGAGAGGGAGATTGCCGCCATGGTCGGCGCCGCCGCGGCCCGCCGGCGGCCCGACGAGTGGATCGCCGGCCGCGGCTGGGATCAGACGCGCTGGCCGGGACAGCCCTTTCCGACTCGTGAGTCGCTCGACCGCGCGGCCCCCGGGCATCCCGTGGCGCTCGTGCGTGTGGACGGTCACGCCACATGGGCGAGCAGCGCCGCCCTCGCCCGCGCCGGCGTCACCCGCCACACGAGCGATCCCCCGGGCGGGCGCATCGCGAGGGACGATTGCGGCGAGCCCACCGGGCTCCTGATCGACATGGCGCAGGACCTCGTCCGCCCGCTCGTTCCGACGCCGTCCGAGGAGCGCTTCGACGAGGCGGTGAGAGCCGTCATCGCCGAGTGCCTCGCCAAAGGCCTCACCGGCGCGCATGAGCCCGGGCTCGATCTGGCCGCGGTGGCGTCGTATACGCGGCTCATCGGCCGCGGACACTTCCCCTTTCGCGTGTTCGCGGCATTGAGCGGGAGGAAAGCCTGGGGCGAGTATCGCGAGCGCGGCGCGGTCGAGACGGTGGGAGATGGCCGACTCACGGTGGGCGCCCTCAAGCTCTGGCTCGACGGAGCGCTCGGCTCGCGCGGCGCCGCGCTCCACGCGCCGTACTGCGACGATCCCGGGAACACGGGGCTGATCCTCGTGCCGCCTGAGGAGGTGGAGCGCCTCACGCGCGAGGCAACCAGCCGCGGCTTTCACGTGTGGGTGCACGCCATCGGCGATCGCGCCAACGCCCTCGTGCTCGACGTCTTCGAGAAGGTGCTGGGGGCAGTGGGCCCACGGCCACGGCTGCGTGTCGAGCACGCGCAGATCCTCGCTCCCCCGGACATCCCGCGCTTCGCCCGTCTCGGCGTGGTGCCGAGCATGCAGCCCACGCACTGCACCTCCGACATGCGCTGGGCGAGCGAGCGCCTCGGCCCCCGGCGCCTCGAGGGCGCCTATGCGTGGCGATCCGTGTTGGACGCGGGCGCCTATATCGCCGGCGGCTCCGACTTTCCCGTGGAGGACGCGAATCCGTTCCACGGCCTCCACGCGGCCGTGACGCGCTGCCCCCGCGACGGCGACGATCCGCGGTGGCAGCCTGCCCAGCGCATGACGCGCGACGAAGCGGTGCGGTCCTTCACCATCTGGAATGCCCGCTCGATCGGCCGGGAGGGCGAGCTGGGCTCGCTCGAGCCGGGCAAGCGCGCCGACCTCATCGCGCTCTCGGACGACATCTTCGCCTGCGCGGAAGAGAGAATCGCCGATATCACGCCGGTCCTCACCATGGTCGGGGGCGAGGTCGTGGCCGGTGGTCCGCCCGCCAGATAGGACGTGATGGCGCTCCCCGGCCTCGACACCGGGCGGGCCCTGCGATCGATGCGCCTGTTCGCGGAGGAAATCGCCCCGGGCATGGTCCCGGCCGAGCCCGTCGAGCGGGGCCGGCCTCACATGTCCATGCCGCCGTTGACGCCCCAGACCTGCCCCGTGATGTAGGACGACGCGTCGGCGGCGAGGAAGTGCACGACGCGCGCAACCTCGTCCGGCTTGCCGAGACGCCCGAGGGGAATCTGGGCCAGGAGCTTCTCCATGACCTTGTCGGGGATGTGCTCGAGCATTTCCGTGGCGATGAATCCGGGAGTGATGGTGTTGACGGTGAGGCCCACTCCGGTGGGATCGGCGAGCTTCCCGGCCCGGGCGAGGAGAAAGGCGGCTTCTCGTGCGAGCGTTTTGGTCAACCCGAACAGCCCGGACTTCGACGCGGCGTAGTTCGCCTGGCCGATATTCCCCATCTCGCCGATGACGCTCGAGACGTTCACGATGCGGCCGCTCCCGCGCTCCGCCATGTGACGGAGGGCGGCCTGGGAGAGGAAGAAGGCCCCGGACAGGTTCACGTTGAGCACCTTGAACCAGTCATCGTCTCCCATCTTGAGCACGGTCTTGTCGCTGGTGATGCCGGCATTGTTGACGAGGATGTCGAGGCGGCCGTGGGTCTTGATCACCTCGTCGATGGTGCGGCGGCAATCCCCCGGCTCTCCCACATTGCCCTTGTGGATGCTCACCGGCGTGGCGTACGTTCCGGTGAAGGCGTCACGAAATTCTCCCGCGGCCTTGTCGTTGCCGGCATAGCCGGCGGCGAGCACGGCGCCCTGGCTGGCGAGGCTACGGCAGATGGCCGCGCCGATGCCGCGCGTGCCCCCGGTGACGAAGGCCACGCGGCCCTTGAGCTTGTCGCCCACTCGAGTCGCAACGTTGTCGTCCTGCGTGAGATCGAGCACGCTCATGTCGCCCCCCGTATGGTCTGTCCGCACTTGATCTCTGCGTCGCCTGTGGCCGAAGACTGACACACGCCCACTCCGTGGGCAAGGCGGACGGAGCGAATTGGGCCCGCAGGAAAGTTCTCGAAAAGCCGCGTGTTTACATGGTGGGAAAAAATTTCCGTGACCCGCTCGTAGTGGAAATTTGGCGATTTCTTGTGGCGGCGCTGGCAGGAGCGGAGATATCATCCTTGGCGTGTCGAAGGGATGGCGCAACCGTCGGCGCCCCACATGCGAATTGACTCTGCCTTGGAGGACATCGCGATGAGTCGTCTTTGGGTCCGTCATTCCCTCGCCCCGGTGCTGCTCTCTACGATCCTTGGATGGAATGCGTCGGCATTGGCTGCGCCCATCACGTTCACGGACTTCGGCCCGGCCACGGCTGACATCCTGGATACTGTCAATGCGTTTCGGGCCGCTCTCGGCAATCCCGACAATGGCAACAATGGCCCACAGGCTACCGGTCATCGCGAGATCAACTGGGATGGCGGGGGCGCCACCAACGGCACGCCCGCGGTGACGCCGTTCCCCGTGTTCCAGAACACTCGCGGAGCGACGTTCACCACGCCCGGGAGCGGCCTGACCCAGACTCCTATTAGTGGCGGAACGATCGACATCGCCCCCAACATCCTCGGCACGCAGGGAAGCCTCTCCGCTATCAACGGGACCTATGCCACCGCCTTCGATACGTTCAGCCCTGTTCGGCTCTTCGTGCCGTTGGACAGCAACGTGACCGACGGGACGTTCTCCCTTCCTGGCAGCTTGGGCGCCGTGCCGGCCACAGTGAAGGGATTCGGCGTGGTCTTCACCGACGTCGACCTCGCCAATAGCTCCAGTCTCCAGTTCTTCGATGCCCAGGGCAACTCCCTTGGCACCTTCAACGCTCCGTGCGCTTCGGGTACCCCGTGCACTCCGACCGATGGCGGGCTCTCGTTCCTCGGCGTGCTGTTCACGAGCGAAGAGGTAGCGCGGGTGCGGATCGTCAACGGCAACACCGCCCTGGGGCCGAACGACAATCCGGTGGGCGGCATCGACGTGGTCGCCCTCGACGATTTCCTCTACTCCGAGCCCCGGGCGGTGCCGGCCCCGGCAGGTCTGTTGCTGCTCGGTCTGGGCGTGATCGCCCTGTCCTGGGTCCGGAGCCGCGTGGCCTGAGGAGTCGACAGGATCGCGGGGGATTCGCCCTGCGCGTCGCTATGGATGCGGCGGCCCCTTCATGGCCGCCACGACGTAGGCGAAGAGCTCCTTGGCGAAGTCCGAGGCAAGGTGCACGGACTCCAGGTCGGCCTCGATTTCGTTGAGGTATTGCAGTCGCAGGACGTCGTCGCCCACGAGCTCCGGAATCACTCCGGCGAAGAAGAAGCCCAGCGCCTCGATGCGCTCACAGAGCTGCTGGGCGCCCGGATGAGAGAGGGGCAGGTCAAGGCTGATCCAGTCGATGTGACGCAGGAGCAGCTCCCGCAGCCGGAAGCGCACGAGGTCGACGAGGTCCGGCCCATAGGTCACCACGCGAAGCGAAGCCTCGCTCCACTTGGGGAAGATCTCGACGGCGAGCTGGGCCGTCCCCGAGAGGACGGAAGCCGACGCCGTGTCGAAGCTGCGCTCGAAGTGTCCCCGGGCGTAGATGCGCTGGATCATCGCCTGATGGTGGGGCGGAAGGAACACCGATCGCTTCGGGCCGTCACCGGTCTTGAGGAAGGCCAGGACGGTGGCCGTGCGCGTGCTTGCCACCTCCCTCTCGATCTGCTTGAAGACGACGGTGGGAGCCTCGTCGGCGAGCTGTATTCCCGTCTCGGTGAAGCCGAGGGCGAGATTGCTCTTCTGGGAGAACGGATGCACGGTCACCGCTTCCGCGTAGAGCCCGAGCATGCCGTGCTCTCGGGTGCGGCGCTGTATGAACGCGAGCATCTGCTCGAGGAGACGGTGACCGCGAAAGCGGGGGTCGACCATTCCCTCGCCCAGATAGCCGACGGGTGCGTCGGGTCGAGCCACTTCCCGCGTCAGGCAGCTCACGATCTCGCCCTCGGCCGTCGCCCCCACGCAGACCTCGAGCAGCCCGCCCTGCAGCATCTCGCGCATGCGATCGGGGAAGTAGAGATACTCGTCGGGCACGCTGTAGCCGTAGACGGAATACGTGCAGCGTGCCACCCCGATGGCGTCGTCCGGCGTCATGGAGCGCAGGGTCACGGCCGCGGTGGAGGTCTCCGTCGAGGCGGACACGCGTCCGGCGCCGCCTCGGGCCACGTAGGTGTCGATATGGTCGAATGGCAGGTGTTTGATGATCTCCACGCGGTTGCCCTGGGTTCCCAGGTTCACGAACCGCACGGCGTCGGCGCCGGCCGTCAGGGAGGGGAACGCCACCGTCGAGCCCGACCCGCTCCGGCTCCAGTCGAATGGCAATCCCTGGTCCTCCACGGCCAGCACGAGCTGGCCGGGCCGCCTCAGGAGCACCAGGTCGAAGCTCGCGGGCTTGCCGGGCTCGAAGCCGTGCTCGATGACGTTCAGGCACACTTCCTCGGTGGCGCGAGCCAGGGAGGCGACATCCGCTTCGCCCAGGCCAAGCCTGGCCGCGACTTCACGAAGGAAGGCAAGGGCCGCCGCGAGATAGTCGCGCTCGGCCGCCAGCACGATGCGCGCGATCGGGCGCTCCGACGCGGATGCTTCACTCCCGGCGCTCATTCGCCGATCCTACGCAGAGGGGAGCGGCAGGGTCAAGGTGGGCCGTCCCGCCGCCGGGTTTGACTTTGCTCGTGCCTCCCGACAGGCTCGCCGCGAGACGCGATGCGCTCTCTGGGTCGTGATCGGCACCGCCCTCCTCCTCTCGTTTGCCTTGTCGGGTATCTCCGCCTGTGCCGACACCGCCGCCATCTGCACACGCGCGGGCGGTAGCTTCGCGGAAGGCACGTGTATCCGATCGGGCCCGCAAGAGGCGGAGGCGAGTCGATTGTGCCAGGAGCGGGGCGCCGTCTACCTCGCGGGCTCGAATACCTGCGCCTATGGCGAGGGGCGCTGAGGCTTCGGCGCTCCCGATGCTCTGGGAGCGCCCGACGCCTGCACACTATCGGAGCGCGGTTGGAGGCTCCGGCTGGTAGCCCAAGGCGTCGGCGGATGCGGGCTGCAGTCCGTCGCGGTCTTCGTGCGCGCGCCCCATCGCTTCTTTGAGACGCGCCAGGCCCTTGTCGATCCGAACCCCCGGATCTTCTCCGAAGAGCTTGGAGATCATGTGCGCGAGCTTGCCTCCCGGCGGATCGTACTGAAGCGACACGCGGACGAGGGTACCTCCGTCGGGCCTGGGCTCGAATCGCACCGAGCCGGCGGACGCGACGCGCGCCCCTTCCGTATGCCAGGCAATCAGCTCGTTCGGCTTGTCGTTGATGATCTCCGCATCCCATTCGAGCGTCGTCCCCATGGGGCCTTTGACTCTCCAGTGTGAACGCGTGTCCGACTGCACCGTCACCGATTCGACATCGGGCATGATGGCGGAGAGGTTCCGGAAATCCCGCCAGAAGCGATAGAGCTTTTCCGCGGGCTCCTCGATGGAAGCCTCCCGCTCTATCTTCACCCCGAGGTTACCGCGACGTCCGTCGGCCTCCACGGCCCGGTTGATGCCGAGGGCGCGATAGACGGCGCAATGGCCCCCCCACCCGCGGTACAGGAGGGAAGCGCCGGCGGCGGCGAGGGTCCAGCCGCTTCGAGAGCGCCGAATCAGTCCGAAGGCCATGAGCCCGGAGCCGAGAACGATGGACGCGATGCGCTCACCGTTTCCCACGTTCGCCGATTGCGTCCTGCTCGCCGATGGTGCCCGGTCTGAGTGTTCCGTCTGTGCGAGGGGCATTCTGGCTCCTTCGAGCGACGTGAGGTCGCTGGTGGCGTGATGGCATTGATTGCTGGCAATCTTTCGCAAGGAACGTGCCGAAAGGCCTTCTTTCGGTTCGGGGTTCGTGGGCACGCCGCGCCGACCCGGAAGGTTGTACAGGGTCAGGGCAGCTTCGCGGCCAGCTCATCCAGGAGAGCTACTTGGCCGGGCAGGATCTTCCGCCTGGCCTCCTCGAGCCCGAACCATCCCGCACGATCGACTTCCGGAAAGTCTTGATGCCGTCCGGAACGTGGTGGCCACTCCAGAGAAAACGTCGCACTCCTCAAGGAGTCCGCGTGGCAATCGCCTTCAAAGGCCCACGCCTGTACCATCTTTCCGCCCCGCTGCGTGACCGGCCTCAGGGGTAGGTAGGGACCTGCCGCGACCAGTCCGGTTTCCTCCTCGAATTCCCGGGTCGCCGCCGCCAAGGGCTCCTCGCTATCGGCGTATTCACCTTTCGGTATCGACCAAGCACCGGCATCCTTCTTCATCCAGAACGGACCACCTGGATGCACGAGCAAGACCTCTACGGCTCCACGGGAGCGCCGATACATCAGTAGGCCCGCGCTACGTTTGGGCATATCGTCATCCTAACGGCCGTTGGTTCGGCCGGGCGCCGATGGCTCGGCGAGACTGGGCGCAGGCCTTGCAAGAGATCGGGCGGGAGGGATCACGTGAGTCAAATGCAATACCTTGAGACCGCCCGGCCGTGAGTCGACGGCTCGCTGACGCCTCGTAGGCCTCCGCCGATGGCCGAGTCGAAGACGGCGGTCATGGCGGCCTTGTTCGGCAATGCCGCCCTTGCGGTCATGAAAGGGGTCGCCGCCGCTTCCACGGGAAGCGCGGCGATGCTCGCGGAGACCTTTCATTCCGTCGCGGATACGGGCAATCAAGCGCTCTTGTTTCTCGGCATGCGCTCGAGTCAGCGCCCGCCAGACCGCATTCACGGCTTCGGTCACGGCAAGGACGTGTATTTCTGGGCGTTCGTCGTGTCTTTGATGCTCTTCAGCCTCGGCGGCGCATTTTCCATCTGGGAAGGGGTACACAAGCTCCTGGGGGGTGGCGAGCACCGAGGGCCGGCGTGGTGGTCGTACGCTGTCCTTGCCGCGGGCTTCGTGTTCGAATCCATCTCACTCTGTGTCGCTCTCCGGCCACTTCGCAAGGCCATGGGCAGGAAGTCCCTTCGGGGGTACTGGCGCGACAATCGCGATCCGACGCTGCCCACCGTGGTGCTCGAAGATACGGCGGCCCTCGTATCGCTGGGAGCCGCCGCCACCGGAATCTGGCTGAGTCACGTCACCGGGAGCCTGGTTTGGGATGCCGGCGCCTCGGCCTTGATCGGCCTGCTGCTCGTGGGTGTCGCGGTAGTGCTCGCCCTCGAGAACCATTCGCTGCTGATCGGAGAGGCCGCTCCGGCCACCGTGGAAGCGAGGATTCGCCGCCTGGTGCGGGACGACGAGGACGTCGTCGATGTCATCGACCTTCGGACCATGCACATGGGCCCCGAGGACATCCTCGTCGCCCTCGGCGTCACGTTTCGTCCGCCCCTGACCACCGCGCAGATAGAAGCCGCCGTTGTTCGCCTGCAGAGCGCGATCAGCAAGACGCTGGACGGGGCGACCAACGACAGCCTCATTTTGATCGAGCCCACGCGGCCGGGCGCCACACAGGGCGGCCGAGCCGCGTAGGCCGGTTCCCCTACGTCGCGCCCGCCTGCCGGAGTGCGCGCAGCCCACTATCCGCAACCCGCTGCGCCGTATCGCGAGTCACGTTGCCGAACGCGTAGTAGTGGGCGAAGCCGCCTTCGTCGAGCCGGGCCACGATTTCCGATCCTCCTTCGCGAATCAGGAGCAGGACGCGCCCGGCGTCACAGGCGTTCGGCACACAATCGTTGAACGCGATGTAGTCCGCATCGCCGATCCGAACCATGTGGGGTGGTCCGCCTCTGGCGAAGTAGGCGGAGGCGCCCGGAGAGACCAGCTGCCCGCCACTCCAGTCCGCGCCAAACATGGCCCGGATCTTGTCGCCGATGGCGGGGTTCTGCACTACCTCTTCGATCGTCGAGCCGTAGACGGTGGCACGGGTGTCCGCTGGCACGACCTGGGCGGCCGGAGGAAGCGGCGTGCCCGGCGGCGGAATCGCGCAGCCCACCGCCAAGCCCCCAGCCAGAGAACCCAGGGAGATCAGGCGAAAGACGTGGCCCATGGTGTCCTCCCGAGGGGAGCGAGGTCTAGCCGACATAGCCGTGTGACCGCATGCATGCCGTGTACGCCGCACGATAGCGCTCATCGTGCTTGTGATTTTCGTTGAGCCCGTAGAGAGTGCCGCCGCCGGCGCCCACGAGGCCGCCGATGGCCGCGCCCTTCCCGGCACCGCTGCCGCCATCCGCGATGGCGCCGCCGGCCGCGCCGAGCACCGCGCCCGCCACCGCACCGATCGCCCCGTCCTTCACCGTATCCATGGTCTTGTCACGGTTCGCCACCTGCGACGCCGCGGCCTGATTGCACGCGGTGATGACGGATTGTGACGGTACGGCGGAGGCCGCAGGAGCGGCCGGACTCGCTGGAGTCGGGGAGGTACTCGCGACGCGCGACGGCGGCCGGCTCGAGGAGGTGGCCGCCGATGAGTGCTGACGATCGCTGTTCTTGCCTGACCAGTTGGCCACGACGAGGCCGGTGGCGAGTGCCGTGGCCACGACGAGGGCCATGCCGATGGCCGTAAGCTTCCACGGGTTGTTCCACGCTCGCTTGGTCATGATCGCTCCTTTGCTAGCCTCGATTGGTCGAGTGGTTCAGGTGATTCACTCGCAATTCGAATGCCAGCGTGAAAGCGACCGTATTGGTGTGCTTTGGAGCGAACAGACCCGAGATGTCTAGCGGCGGGGACGTAAAGTATTCCCACCCTGGGTAAAAGAAGGACTTCCGCTCACACCTGAACCACCGCCACGTTTTGAGCAGCCAGCCAGCCGGCGACCTTGGCCCAGTGATTGGGCTCTCGGCGTTGCCAGGATCTGACGGCCTGCATAGGCACCACAACATAGGGCAGCCGGTCGCGAAGCACGGCTTCTACGATGCGGGCGAGGTCCGTCTGTGAACTGCGGAGGTCGTCCAGCAGGTCGTGGGGAACGGTCATTGCCACTTTTCCTTCTTTCTGGCCGGTTGGCAGACGAGCCGACTCGAACAAGCAAGGCCGATGCCGACGCAACATCTTGTACAACCTCGCTGAGGGTCAACCACCGGTTCCGAGCTCCGTGAGGAATCGGGCTGGATAGGGTCGAAGTGACCGGGTTATTTTTACCTGATAGGCAGTTTGTGGGATGGAGAGCATGGTCCCGCAACGCGGAGGAGCTCGAAACTCGTCGAGGGTCAGGATCGGTTAGACGGCGGCGGGTCGACGATCTCCTTCGTGTGCTCACCCAAGGTTGGGGCGCGACGGCGAACGGGTGGCCGGCGGCCGTCGAAGGACACGGGCAGCGTCATGAGATCGAGGCCGAGGTCCGGCACCCCTTGGAGGATGCCGAGAGCCTCCGTTTGCGGCTCGCCCAGCATTTCGCGAAGGTTCTGGATCGGCGCGCACGGTACGCCCGCCTCCTCGAGCACGTCGATCCACTCGCCCTTGGTGCGTGTGGTCAGTACGCGCTCCATCTCCATGATCAGCTCCTCACGGTGGGAGCGCCGCTCGGCATTGGTGGCAAAGCGGGGATCGGTGGCCCACTCCGGGTGGCCGAGGGCGGCTCCGAGCTTCGCGAAGAGGCGATCGTTGCCCGCGGCGATGATGACCGTGCCGTTCTTCGTTTGAAAGCCCTGGAACGGCACGAGCCGCCGGGACCCGGTGCGCTCCCGCGAGGGCAGGTCACCGGTGAACCGGAAGCCGGCGATATGGCCGGAGAGCCAGCCGAGCGCCGTCTCGAAGAGCGACGTGTCGACAATGACGCCGCGGCCGGTGTGCGCGCGCTGATGGAGCGCCGCGAGCACGCCCATGGCCGCCCACATGCCGGTGCCGAGGTCCAGCACGGGTGCTCCGAAGCGCGACGGCGGGTCCTCGTCTCCGCCGTTCACGCTGAAGAGGCCCGCGAACGCCTGCACCATGGGCTCGTAGCCCGGTCGCAGCCGCCTCGGACCGGTACGGCCGAATGCCCACAGGGAGCAGAACACCAGTCGCGGATTGAGAGCGAGCATGGCGTCGGGGCCGAGGCCCAACTCTTCGATGACACCGGGCCGGAGGTTCTGGACGAGCACGTCGGCCTGGGCGATAAAGCCCTTGAGCCACACGATGGCTTCCGGGTCCTTCAGGTCGAGCACGATCGAGCGCTTGTTCATGTTGACGGCATGGAAGATCGGCCCGCCCCCGAGGGTGAATGGAGGGCCCCAGCTGCGCGCCTCGTCACCCTCCGGGCGTTCGACCTTCACGACGTCCGCGCCCAGGTGGGCGAGGATCTCGCCGGCAAAGGGTCCGGCCAGCGCCTGGGCGATCTCGACGACCTTGATTCCTTCGAGCGGCAACGATGCAGTCATGCAGAGCCCCCGTGAGCTGGGTTCGTGATCGGCGGCGGTACCGTATTCCCGCATCACCATACATCAAGTACGATGCACGCATGACACCTCCTGCGCCGACCCTGCTCCCGCTCGCGCCCGACACTCTCGATCGCCTGGGCCGGATCTCCACGCCCACCCTCACCACCCAGCTCTTCACGCTCGGCTTTCGCAATACGTTTCTGGCTGGCGTGCGTCCGCTCTGCCCCGAGCGTCGCATGGCCGGGGAGGCGGTGACCGTGCGCTTCGCGCCCGCGCGCGAGGATCGCGCGGGCTACGAGATCCTCGCCGACCCCGATTATCCGCAGCGCCACGCCATCGAGCACATTCGATCCGGGCAGGTGCTCGTGATGGATTGCCGCGGGATCGCCACCGCGGCCAACGCGGGCGATATCCTGGTCTCGCGCCTTCAGGTCCGGGGCGCGGCTGGCCTCGTGCTCGACGGCGGCATACGCGACTATCCCTCGGTGCAGGCATTCGGCTTTCCCGTCTATGCCCTCGGGCCGGCCGCGCCCGCCCACGTGGTGCGCCACGTGGCCGTCGACGAGCAAGTCCCCATCGGTTGCGCCGAAGTGCTCGTGATGCCGGGCGACATCATGGTGGGCGATGGCGAGGGCGTGGTGTGTATCCCGCGAGCGGTGGCCGACAAGGTCGCGGTGCACGGGCTCGAGCAGGAGGAGCTCGAGGCGTTCCTGCTCGACAAGGTGCGGGGTGGGGCGGCCCTGCCGGGCACCTATCCTCCGAACGAGGCCACGCTGGCCGAGTACGACGCCTGGAAGCGAAAGCAAAGGACCTAGAGGAGAGAGAAGATGCTATTCCGCGGGATGGATCGGGGCGCGCCTGCCCGGACAATATCTGCCGTTGCCGGAGCACGACCACTTCTCGATTCTGGAGGAGCTGGCGCGGCCTTCGGGCAGGCTGTTCGTGGCCCTCGCCGATCTCGCCCGCCGGGCCTCGGCAGATCGGTGAAGGCACCGGCGCGTCAGGGCCGAGAGACGTAGGGATTGCCGCGGATGTAGAAGCGCAAGAGCCGTCTCGCCCAGTGCCCCGCGTAATCGACGCCGATGCGCGGGCGCTTCACGATCGAGCCGACCTCGGCCCCGTCGTCCGCGATGTAGAAATCCCGGCTCAGCAGATCGTGTCCGTTGAGCCGGCCGTCGATCTCCATGGCCCGACACAGGAGGCCGGGCCCCCGGGTGCGGCCCGTCACGTTCTGCACCGGCTCCACCGCCCGCAGCAAGACCGCCGACGCCTGTCCTTCCGCCTGCGTCACCACGTTCATGCACTGATGCATGCCGTAGATGAGATACACGTAGGCGTAGCCGGGAGGGCCGAACATGATCCGGGTCCGCGTGGTCAAACCCTTGGCGGAATGGGCGGCGAGATCGTGCGGCCCCAGATAGGCCTCGACCTCCACGATGCGACCGACGCGCGTGGCACCGCCCGCGCGGTGCACCAGGCACTTGGCGAGCAGGTCTCGGGCGACCGAGATCGCATCGCGATCATAGAAGTCGCGGGGCAGCGTGCGCACCGAGTCGCTTCTCACGCCCCATGCACGGCGGCGAGGACCGACGGCAGGGCCGCCATCACCTCCTGCAGGCACCGGCGGATCCGCTCGATGTTCGCGTGCGCCTTCTCGGGGATGCCGCCCCGGGTGATGTGCGCGATGAAGTCCTCGCGGCTCGTGGTCATGAGGAGGGAGGCGTTGACCTCGAGCTGAAGCGCGTGGACCCGATGGGTGTGGGGGCGGCCGAACGTGGCGACGATATTGCCGCCGGTATACCCGCTGACGTTCTCGTGCACCTCGAAGTCGTGACGCGTGAAGATGCCGGCTACCGCGGCCGCGAGCTCCCGGTGGCACGTGACGTCGTGGCGGGTGCCGATGATCACCTGATGATCTTTCATCCGGCGCGGGCTGCCCGTATGGCCGTCGAGGAGCATGGCGTATCCGAAGATGTCCTGGATCTCTCCGAGGAGGCGCTCCAGCGTCGCGTAGTAGGGATCGTAGAGCGTCCGGAGGCGGTGTTCGAGAGCGGCCATCTCGAGGGGCCGCGCGAAGATGGGGACGTCGCGCATGGTGTGGGTGCGTACCACCCCGCGCCGGGAGCGGATCTCTCCGTCGCGCTCCTCGAAGTCGTCGCGGCGGCGATTCACGTCGACGAACATGCGCGAGAACGGCGTGGCGAGCACCGTCGCCCCCTGCTCGTGCAGGTCACCGTAGAGATCGCCCACGAAGGTATCGGCAAAGCCATAGGCGAAGGTCTCGTACGAGGCCTCGCCATAGTCGTCGCGGGTGATGTGGGGCAGGGGCTGCGTGCCGTAGTGCGGCATGCTGACGAGGACCGCCGTGCGCGTTCCCGGCACGGGGTAGCTGACGATCGGATATGGGTCGGCGCTCCCCATGGATCGTGATGCTACGGTGGGCGACACGTCCAAGGCAAGGGGAGGGTGGAAGGCGCCTCGCCGGCGGGTGGCCGGCT
>WNGB01000083.1_pt1 | contig 114788 bp, 124 predicted proteins | sample 5400681 | NCBI WGS metagenome assembly WNGB01 (sample SAMN13153367, study PRJNA577476) | soil metagenome | isolation source: 115 cm soil or saprolite under grassland replicate 2 | place: USA:California | collected 2016-06-15
CGCGCCGGCATCTGGCGCAAGATCCGCAACAGCCGATTCACTATCAGGACGGACAAGCCGCGTGTTGAGGTCTCCTGGCAGGTAACGGGCATCCGCCACGACCGGTACGCGAACGCTCACCGGATCCAGGTGGTCATCCGCAAGGTGAAGGCAGCGCAGGGCAAGTACCTGCACCCGGAGCTGTACGGCAAGCCGAAGTCGGACGCGATCGGCTACCGGAGGCCGGCCAGGCTTCCCCGCCGGCCGCTCCACAAGCGGTAAGGGGGAATCGTGACCAGACTGGCGGGGCGGGGTGACCGCTCCGCCAGTCCACGCTCCGTGGTGGGAGGCGCCGATCGACTGCGTTGAGTTCTCAGAGCTTCCCCTCCATACTGCTCGCACCACAACCGCGGCGCATCAGCCTCCCGAGCGCCGCCCAAGGAGGAAGGATCGATGATCTCTCGCAGAATCAGGCTGCGGCTCGGACTAATCGCGTTCGCACTCGCAGCCCTCGGCAGCGCCTCGGCGGCCCAGGGCGCCTACCTGACGCTCGGAACCTCCAACCTCTCGAACGCCACCACGACCCTGTACGGCAGCACGACCGGCCCGGAGCTATTGGTCAAGAACGCAAACGGCTCTGTCGCAAGCGCCTTCGGCCTCTACGGGCTTTTGACTGCCACCTCGCCCACCGTCGCCTCCGCCGCCGTGCGCGGCCAGAACAGCTCCACGAACGGCTTCGGCTACGGCGTGTGGGGCTCGCAGGCCGGGTCGGGGACGGGTGTGTACGGCTTCACCCCAAGCGGCAGGGGTCTGTGGGGCAACACGACCAGCGGCATCGGCGTCCGCGGCCAGAGCACGAGCGGAATCGGGGTCTCGGGCCAGCACACGGCGACGACCGGCACCGCGCCCGGGGTCTCGGCCAGCACCAACTCGAGGGACGCTGGTGCTGATGCGCTTGTCGCCACCGTCACCCCCATCTATCCCGGGGCCGCCTCGGCTGCGGTGCGCGGCCAGAACAATGGCATTAGCACCGCCGGCTACGGAGTCTGGGGCTCGCATGCAGGCTCGGGAGTCGGCGTCCAGGGCACCACCCTGAGCGGCACCGGCGTCTACGGCGCGACGAGCGGGCTCGGCAAGGGCGTCTACGGCAGAAGCACGAGCGGCGTCGGTGTCGAGGGCTACAGCGTAAACGGCTACGGCGGCTGGTTCGACGGCGCTAACGGCGTCTACGCCAACGCCCACGACTCGACCGGCGACGGCGGCGTCTTCGCCGGCAGGACCGGCGTCGCCGGCTTCGGCACGAGCGGCACCGGCGTCTACGGCCACAGCACGAGCGCAGTCGGTATCCACGGAGCCAGCTCGTACTCGTACGGCGTCCAAGGCTCCAGTCAGCAGAGCGACGGCGTCCATGGCGAGGGTTACCTCAGCGGTGTCGCCGGCGCGAGCCCAAGCGGCGACGGCATCTACGGCGAGACCACCAGCGGCTATGCCGGCTACTTCGTAGGAAACGTCGGCATCACCGGCACCTGCACGGGCTGCACGGGACCGTCCTCGCTCCAGATCGACCATCCGCTCGACCCCGCGCACAAGTACCTGCAGCACTCCGGGGTCGCCTCCTCCGACCAGCTCGACCTCTACAGCGGCAACGTGGTCACGGACGGACGCGGTTTTGCCACCGTTCTGCTGCCGCGCTGGTTCCAGGCCCTGAACCGCAGCTTCCGCTACCAGCTCACGATCGTGGGGCGCTCGTTCGCGCGCGCCATCGTCTGGAAGGAGATCGCGCATAACCGCTTCACCATCCGCACCGACCAGCCGCAGGTGAAGGTGTCCTGGCTTGTGACCGGCATCCGCCACGACCGCTACGCCAACAAGCACCGGGGTCCGGTCGAGGTGCAAAAGCCGACCAAGGAGCAGGGCAAGTACCTGCACCCGGAGCTATACGGGAAGCCAAAGGCTGAGGGGATCGGCTACCACAAGGCTCGCAGGGCTCGGGCTCCAGCAAGGCCGTCCCAAAGGCGGTAGCAACGGGTACGACGGACTGGCGGAGTGCGTCCGCTCCGCCAGTCCTGCCGAGAACGACGATCAGCGGGTGGGCGCGCGAGGCTCAGGGCGTAGCGCAGTCCTACGCGAGCGCCGGCGTACGCGAGCCTCGCCGTACCAGCTCGCCGTCGACCACAGTGGGCGTCGATCTTGCGCTGCTGGCGCAGCTTCGACAGCTTGAGTTCTCGGAGCCTCCCGTCCATACTGCTCGCACCACGACCGCGGCGCCCTGCCGGCTCGCCTCAGCCTCCCGAGTGCCGCTCAAGGAGGAACGACGATGATCACTCGCAGAATCAGGCTGCGGCTCGGACTGCTCGTGTTCGCAGTCGCGGCCCTCGGCAGTGCCTCGAGCGCGCAGGCCGTCACCTACCTGCGGCTCGGCACCTCGAATACCTCTAACGCCACTACTACCCTCAGCGGCACCACCGCCGGGGCTGAGCTGCTGGTCAAGAACGCCAACGGCGCATCGGCGAACGCGTTCGGCCTGTATGGCCTCTTGACCGCCACCGCACCGACCGTGAACGCCGCGGCCGTGCGCGGCTACAACAGCGCCACCAACGGACTGGGCTACGGCGTCTGGGGCTCGCAGGCCGGCTCGGGCACGGGCGTGTACGGCTTCACCCCATCCGGCCGGGGTGTGTTTGGGAACACAACGAGCGGCATCGGCGTGCGCGGCTCCAGCGCGAGCGGAACGGGCATTCTCGGGCAGCATTCGGCCACAACCGGGACCGCTCCTGGGGTAGAGGGGCTGACGAGCTCAACCTCTGGCACCGCTGCCGGCGTGTACGGCGCCTCGAGCTCGAGCGGGCGCGGGGTGGCCGGCTTCAGCGACAGCTGGCAGGGCGTGTACGGCCACTCCAACTCCCAGCTCGGGGTGGTGGGCGAGTCGGGCAGCTCCGACGGCGTCTGGGGGCAGTCGCATTCGCAGTACAACGGTGGCGTCTCCGGCCACAACGACGCCGGCGGCTTCGGCGTCTGGGGCGGGACGACCGGGTACGGCACGGGCGTCTACGGCACCAGCCCGAGCGGCTACGGCGTCTACGGCACCAGCCCGAGCGGATACGGCGTCTACGGCTCCAGCCCGGGCTTCATCGGCGTCCACGGCTCCAGCTCGATCTACTTCGGCGTCTCCGGCTTCAGCTCGAGCAACGCCGGCGTCTACGGCTTCAGCTCGAGCAACGCCGGCGTCGTCGGCTACAGCTATAGCGGCACCGAGGGCGGCGTTCTCGGGGTGGGCGTCGGAGGGGACGCCATCCGCGGGATCAGCCACGCGCCGAACTTCGCGGGCATCTACGGCGAGAACACTACGGGGGCAACCAACGCCGCGTACTTCGCCGGGCACGTGTACATCGGCGGCGGCTGCACCGGCTGCGCCGGGCCCTCCCTGCTGCAGATCGACGACCCGCTCGACCCGGCGCACAGGTACCTGCAGCACTCATCGGTCGCCTCCTCGCAGCAGCTGGACGTGTACAGCGGGAACGTGAGAACGAACGCGAAGGGCTTCGCCACCGTGACCATGCCGCGCTGGTTCCAGGCCTTGAACCGAAGCTTCCACTACCAGCTGACCGTGGTCGGCAGGGCGCACTGGGAGGCGAAGGCCGCGGTGTGGAACGAGATGCGGCACAACCGCTTCACCATCCGCACCGACCAGCCACAGGTGAAGGTGTCCTGGCTGGTCACCGGCATCCGCCAGGATCGGTACGCGAACGCAAACCCGACCCAGGTAATCGTTCCCAAGCCGAAGGCCGACCAGGGCAAGTACGTGCACCCGGAGCTGTTCGGGAAGCCGAGGTCGGACGTGATCGGCTACCAGAAGCCGCCCAGGGCGCCGAGGAGGCTCCCCGCGAAGCGCTAGCTGGCTGCCACTGACTGGCGGGGCGGGGTTTGACCCCGCTCCGCCAGTCCCGTCCGAATGGCCCCCAAGAGGAGAGTCCACCTACCGCGAACGATGTCTTCGAAAACTAGTCCCAACCGCGTGAGGAAGGAGAGAGCCCGTGAGACACGATTACGCCATCGCGATCCTGCGCCGGCTCGGTTTCCGCACCTACTTCGCCGAGAGCGGGCGCCATGCGGGCGGGTACGTTGCGGTGCGCGACTCCGGCCTCACGCTCTCTGGCCCTGAGCTCGTCGACGTAGTGAAGAAGGCGGCTCAACTCCGTCGGGGCCTGTAGGCACGCCCTGTAGCGCCCTGGGAGCGCGCTAGGGGCGACGAACGGGCGGGCGTGGGGGCTGGCTGGCTTCGGATAGGTGGGAAATCGCCTTCTAGGGGCGCTCGATTGACACTCGCGGAGAAACTTTTCCGCAAATAGCGAGTTTCTCATTTCTTGGGACTCATTTTGGGCGGTTATGGGTTTGGAGAATGGTCATAATTCCGTATAATGGGTAGTAAGAGTTGGACGTTGTGCGCCCTAAATCCGGGCGCACCCCCTTTTTCTTTTGCCCGCCGACGCGAGCACTCGCGGAAATCCTCCACAACACACGCAAAGGGGCGTGAATAGATGGCTACAGAATTGAAGACGATCGGTGTGCGCCTCGATCCGATCCTGCTCGACCTGCTGCGAGAGTACAGCGAGACGTACGACAGATCCATGTCCTCGACCGCGCGGCTTGTCCTTTCGGACTTTCTTCGCCGCTGGAAAGCGGGGGACGACAGAAATGCGTCTATGCGTGAGAAGACCCTTCAACCGACGCGATAACAGGAGAGGAGGCAAACATGGCAAAGAAGAAGCAGTGGCCCACGGCGACGGTCAGCTCTAAGGATGCCGATGCCGATGCGGCCAAGTGGAACGCACAGGCCGGCGGGCTCAGTTACGACAGCATTGGATTCGCACCTGAGTCCAATCCAGGCCCCCATCCGCGCGATGCGTCTGTGGATTCAGAATCAGAATCGCAGGCCAGCTTCAAGCGTTTCAAGGCCGGGACTACGTCCGAGCCGATGAAGCAGTCGGCACCCAAGCCGACGTCCGGCAAGCCCGCGGCATCGAAGCCGAGCGCGAAGGCTAAGAAGCCCAAGAAGGTTGCGGCGAAGCCCGACTCCGAGTCGAGCGAGCCGTTCTAAAGCAACCACGTGGCGGGGGTCGTGCACTCGGCGGCCCTCGCCAACCTCAAGAAAGGACTACACACAATGGCAGAACGATCCATCCCTCCTCTGGAGGATTCGTTTTTGGGGATCGACCTTACGGAGGCTCATGCCAGGCGCCGAGAAGAGTTCCTGCCCTTCGAGGAGAAGAAACGGATCCGGCACGAGCGCTTCCTCGCCTCGCAGCAGCAACAGCAGGAGCAGGCGCAGAAGACCCAGCGCGAGAAGTCCAAGCCCAGCGTCGAAGCGATCAAGGGCGCCCTGGCGAAGGCCACTTCGAAGGAGTTGGAGCAAATCCAGGCGTTTATGGGCTCCCTCGAATCCGCCGACTTCGACGCCGAATACGACGCCGACGCCGACGCCGAGGAAGAAGAGGCCCCGATCGAGGAGCTCGAATGACTCCCGACGTCGATCTCACTGACCTCGACTCTGTGAGGAGCTGGATCAACTCGCTTCCTCATGAATCGCGGCATAACTTGTTTGCGGTGCTCGTCGAGCGCGCTGAGCGCGCGGAGAAGTGGCGCGAACTGCAATTTCAACTCGAGGGGGGAATCGCAGACGATGAGTACGACAATTGCTAAACAGCCGAGCAGGCTTGAGGCTCTTGAACGGCGGTGTGAAGAGCTCGAAGAGTCTCAAGGTCTTCTGTCTCAGAAGCTGGTAGAGCTGGCCGACGAGGAAGAGAAGGTTCGCTACGAAGAGATACAGAAGGCACCGCTCCAGTCTCCAGAGTCCGCGACTGGTCGAGTGGGCCGAATCCGCCGCAAGCGCTCAAAGGTAGAGAGTGATCTAGCGGCGTGCCAGCGGAACCTGAATACCGCGAGGCAGGTGCTGGCCGCCGAGAGAAACAAAGTCACCGAGGAGCTGCTTGCCGGCATTTCCAGGGAAGCCAAGCAATGGGATAAGCGCGAGGTCGAGATATGGAGGAAGGGTGGCGAGCTCTTCCACCAGCTGCACGCGGCCTACCGGGAGCTCCGGGACACGATCGATGATCGTGCCGCCGAGTTCTCCGCGAGGGCGGCGGACTTCGCCGATACCGGTTTGCAGGAGCAGGCTCGGGCCTTGGCCGCACCCTACGTCTATCCACCGCCGAAGGAGTGGCTGCAGTTCCTGGCCAAGCTGGACGATGCGAGCTTTGACGCCCGCTGTCGTCCCTCCCTGAACGAGTGGGAGCAAGACGGGAAGGTCATGCACGACCCGCTCGGCCCCCGCACCCTGCGGCATCTGGACGACCACGATCGGCTCGTCGGAATCATCCCACTATTCGAGAACGAAGGGAGTTAGTAAATGCCTGACCAGCCAGAAAATTCTGACCAGTCACGGGCTGAAGCCAGCGGCGCACCGCGAGCTATGACGGATGACGAGAAGCAAGTACTCAAGGCCAATCTCACCGACCTAGTAAACGAGATGACACAAGGTGCATCCTCCAAAGCGGCGCAGACTGCGAATGAAGGCGAAGCGGAAGCCGAAGAGGCCGAAACCGAGGAGGGGGTAGTAGACCTCGAAGACGAGGACGGCGACTTCAACTTCGACAGTGCCGACTACGGCGAGCAGGACGATGAGGTCGAAGCTGCCCCCTGGGCCGCTTACGCCGAGGCGGCCGAAGAAGCCGATGATGAGGACGAGGTCGAGGAGGAGGCGACCTATGAGGAAGCCGAGCCCGAGCAGTCGGAGACAGAGGCCGAGTATGACGAGGAGCAGCTTTCCGAGGCCGACCGCGCCCTGTTGGCTGAGCGCAAGGCCCGCCTCACGGCCGAGAAACGGCTCGCCTACGCCGAGAGTCAGGCTCTGGCGATCAAGCGAAAGAACTGGGTGGAGCGCGATGGGAAGCATTTTCCATTCCTGCGCGAGCTCGATCTGAAGGAACTCGCAGGCCAGGTGACGAGCCGTAGGCAGTTTGCGCGGGCCGCGCGGGCGAAGAACGAGCAGGTCAAGGAGATAGCAGCGCCGATCATCCAGCGGGAACTGCAGAAGCAGAAGGCCCAGCGCAAATCCGACTTGAAGGCTCAGTGGGGCAGCCCCGTAGCCGGCCCTGGCGCTCTTTCGGACGTCCAGCGGACCAACCGCGAGCTCGACGAAGCTCGCGCCAAGGGCGACCTCCAGGGGGCTGTCAAAGCCCTGCTGTTCGGCGCGAAGAAAAACTAGGCAGACTGCCGGGCGGAGGCCCGGTAGCAGGCGGCGGTCTCTTGCCCGTCGTCTCAGGGCTGCTCGAGCGCCTCTTCGTCTCCGCGCTCGCGGCCTCCTGGGTGTAGACGGTTTCCTTCCGTCGACAACGGGCCGTCTTTCCGAACGCGGCCCGTGCCCGGAACAAGGGGCAGGGGTCTTTTCCTCGTCTGTCGCCCCTGCCCCCAAATCTCCTGAACTGACCGCCTAAGAAGAGGAGTTGTGATCTGCGGTGACAAGTACCACTCTGCGCGCAGGCGCGGAAGACACCTTCGATGAGCCGGGCTCGATCGCAGCCCTGCTCGAGCAACAGCGCAGCTCGAGTGCCCCGCCGCTCCCCGAGCGACATTCGGTCTACCACCCTCCGAGGCCGCCCTACCCCGCCCACCCGGCCACTGCGTTTGTGCGCGAGTGGTCCGAGCGCGAGCTCTGCGACCCGGCGAGAATCGTCTCGATCTTCAAGAGCGAGCCGAGCCAGTATTGTCGCTTCTGCTCCGCCTACTTCGCTGGGCCGCCGACCGCCCACGTGGGTAAGCACAAGAGCGTGTTGGCGCAGTGGCGAATCGAGTACCGCGAACTGCACGAGCGGCTGCGCGCGGATGCCGAGGAGACGCGTCGGCTCGAGCGAGAACTGGCCCGGCGCGATCTCCTAGAGACCGTCTACGAGCTCCACGCGGACGGTCTTTCCTTCGCGGAGATCGGTGAGGAAATCGGCCGCAAGCCGGCCACGGTCAGGAACTACCTCAAAGAAGCAGAGACGAGCGTTTCTCAGGGTAGAGCCTAGATGGTTATGGGCCGCTACCCCCCAACTACGCCACTGGGAGGCGTCTCAACGATGGTCACCCCTACCCCTGAGAAACCGAGCGCAGAGAAGGGCTGGACGCTCTACCACAGGCGGCTCGAGAACCGCATCCAGCGCAAGCTCGAACAGGGAAGGGTTCCCCTGGCGATCGCAGACGCAGAGCGGATCTCGGATGCCATGCTGCGCCGCCGCATCCGCTCCCTACAGAGGCAGGGTCGCGTCCCGCCCCTGCCGGAATACCTCTCGCTGGATGGCCCCGAGCGCGAGCCTCGCTTGTGTCCTCATTGTGGAAAGGAGGCCTAATGCGAACGATCCCCACCGCCCCCAGCGTCCGCATTACCTACGCCGATGCCTGGCGCGTCCGAGCTCTCGTCAGAGAAGGGCGGCTGATCAGCAAGGTTGTGTACGAGGGTGGCCACTGGCGTTGTGAGTGCGAGCAGCCCGACTGTCGGCACATCCGGGCGACGAAGAGCGTTACCCGGACGGTCTAGGGTTGACCAACCCCGCCGAGCGCAAGGGCAGCGACGCCGAGCGCGAGGTTCAGGGCATCCTGCGCGACCTCCTGGGCGTCCCAGCGCGCCGAGCTCTCGGTGCCGGCCGCCAGGATGACGTCGGCGATATCGACGGGGTGCCGGACACGGTGATCCAGGTGGCGAATCGCCAGGACGTCGCGGCCACCGTCCGGGAAAAACCGCTCGAGGCCGAGAGGCAGCGAGAGAACGCCGGCGCGGCCTTCGCTGCCACCTTCGTCCGGCTGCGGGGCGGGCACTACCGGGTGGTAATGACGCCGGAACAGTGGGCGACGCAATGGCGAGAGGCTATCGGGTGTTCCTAGGGGGCCTAATCGCGCGCGAATAGAAACTGGGGGGTGCCCCCGGCCGGATTTGAACCGGCGACCTTGGATGTAGTGAACACCATGCTCTATCCGCTGAGCTACGGGGGCGCGACGGCGAAGCTACCACGTGCCGTCCGCCCCTCGGGTAGAATGATCGGCAGTGAACACCATGGCTCGGCTCTTTCGGAGCCAGCCTAGGCTTTGGGTGGGAGGTCCCGCTGTGAGCTCCGTGGCAAGGCAAGCAGCGGGCCTCTTCCTCTTCTGGGGTTCCTCCGAGATTGGCTCCCGGGCTACGCCGCTGCGACGAGCGCCGCTCGAGATCCGAGCCGGACGCGCTTAGACAAGAGGCCGTTGCCTTTGCTCACCAGGATCCGATCAACCCAAGAGGCAAGGAGACGGCGCTTTTGGATCATGCCTAGCTGCTGCCAATGGTCAAGCAGGTGGAGGCCTGAGAGTCCGTCCAGGGTGCCTGCCCGGGTCCGTAGCTCAGCGAGGCGTGTCCGCGCCTGCTCGAGCCGCGCCTTGCGCGCCTCGTACCCCTTCTGAAAGTCCTTCGGCTCGATCGCATCCGAGAGGGTCAGGAAGCCATCCAGGTCGGCCTGCGCCTTCTCGCAGGCCACCTCTACCTCCCGGAGCTCCTTGTGCTCGGCGCGAGCGGTCGGCGTGTGTAGCCGACCGTGAACGAACTTGAGGAAGAGCCTCTCGACGTAGGGGTCGAGCTCGTCTGCTCGGACGAGACAGCGGGCGGGACAGAGTCCCGACTTGTACGGCCCCTTGCAGTAGTAGCGCAGCCTGCCGCCGTAGCCCTGTACGACCTTGAGCGTGTGTCCGCAGCCCGCGCAGTACACAAGGCCCGCGAGCAGCGTTTCCAGGGAACGCGGGTCCCCCTTGCGGTGGGGCATGGGCCGGATCACTTGGCAGGCGTCGAACAGGGAATGCCCGACGAGGGCCGGGTGGGCATCGTCGTTGGCGAACATGCCATGTGCAACCTCACCCAGGTACGTCCGGTTGCGCAGAATCTGAGCAATGGTGGAGTGCGACCACGAGCCCGGAAGCTGCCGGGCGATCTCCGAAACGCCGCCGCCGGCAGCCCGGAGCTCAAACATCTTCTGCACGAGCTTGGCGTCGCCGTTCGGTACGAGTCTCCCATCCTCGTCCCGCTCGTACCCGAGCGGGGTCCGGTACGGGGCAACGCCCCGGTCGACCGCATTGCGTCTCGCCGCAGCCCACTGCACCCCGAGTCCGTCGCGCTGCTCCTCGGCCCAGCCGGCGAGAAAACCAAGAATGGCTTTGGACATCGGCTGGCTCGAGTCGTAGTCCTCCGCGAGCAGGAGCCCATCCGCCTTCTCGATCCGGTTCGCCACCTGCACCGCGTCAACCAAGCTCCGCGAGAAGCGGGACAGCTTCCAGAGAATGATGCCCTTCGATTCGCCCCGCTCGACCTTCTCCACCAGCTGGCCGAGCTTGCGCTCCTCGATGCTCTTCGCCCCGGAGACGTCGAGCTCTTGGACTACCTCGCCCAGGTCGAGCCCTCGCGCCTTTGCCAGCCGCTCGATCGTCTCTCGCTGGAGCTTCGGGGACACGAAAGAGTCGCCCCCGCGACCCTTAGTGCTTGAGACTCTGATGTAGCCATCTATCGGCATGGTTGAGCCAAGTTTACGGTTGACATCGGACGTGTTCAGGATACCGCGAAAGGGAACCGGCCGAGCTTCTCCGCCGCAGCACGGCCGGACAAGGCCGAGCCGCTGTACGAGCTCTTCTGCGATGCGCTCGCCTCCTTGGGCGTGACCGTGCGGCGAGGGGTCTTCGGCGCACGCATGGAGCTGGAGGTGGTCAACGACGGCCCGGTCACGATCATCCTGGACTCGTAACTGAGTCCGACGCTTGTGGGGCGATCTGGGGTCGCAATGATCATCACCTCTCAGGCGCCACAGCCACTTTCCGACGAGGAACGCCGCGAGGTTGCTACTGGCGTCCTCGAGGACATGGCGATTGTGTCTGAGGAGGAGCAGCCTGCCCGGGTCGTCGACGAGGATGAGCTTCCGGTCGAGGACGAGTTCGACGACGACCCGTACGAGTTCGACAGCTACGCCTCCGAAGAACAGCCCGACTACGAGGAAGCAAACGTCGAATCTGAGTACGAAGACGCAGAAGACGAGGAGCCCGCGAACGCGGGGATCTCAAAGAGGCAATCAAGGCCGATATGTTTGGGCCGTAGAAGAAATCCCGCAGCCGGTCGGGCGGGCGCCTCTAGTAACCGGTCCCGGTATGCGCCCGCTTGCGCTCGGAGGGGTGGAGGCCGCCCTTCTCCTGGAGCGTCTTGCAGGCCCCGTCGAGATCGTCGGCCAGCTTGTCGGCCAGGGAGTGGCCGAGGGTGATCTTGACCAGGGCGCGCATCAGCTTCACTTTGTCCGCGTTCGGCGGCAGGTGGTAGGCCGGGACCATCCAGCCGCGCTCGGCGGCGAGTTGTGAGGCAACGTCGAACTCGTCGTAGGGCTGGTCGCCGGTCAGCTGGAAGGCCACCAGCGGCAGCTGCTCGCCCTCCCCGACCAGCGTGAACGGGCCGAGGCCCGAGATCCGCGCGGCCAGGGTCTCGGCGTTCTTCTGCATCAGATCCATCAGATACGTGTAGCCCGAGCGGCCGAAGTGGATGAAGTTGTAGTACTGGGCCAGCACCATCGCCGAGCCGGTCGAGAAGTTGAGCGTGAAGGTCGCGTCTCGCTTGCCGAGGTAGTCCTCGTAGAAGACGAGGTCGTCGGGCAGCTGGTCCTTGTCGCGGAAGATCAGCCAGCCGATGCCGGGGAAGACGAGGCCGAACTTGTGCCCAGAGGCGTTGATCGACTTCACCTGCTCCAGCCGGAAGTCCCACTCGGTCTCGGGGTATAGGAAGGGCCAGACGAAGCCACCGCTGGCGCCGTCGACGTGCAGCGGGATGTCGTGCCCCTTCTTCTCCTTCACCTGGACGAGCAGGTCGTTGATGCCCTTGATGTCGTCGGAGTGCCCCGTGAAGGTCGTCCCGAGCACGGCCGCGACCCCGATCGTGTTCTCATCGATGTGCGGCTCGACGTCCTCCGGGCCGATCACCAGCTTGTCCTCCCGGAGCGGGACGATGCGCGGCTGGACGTCGAAGTAGCGGCAGAACTTCTCCCAGACCACGTGCACGTCGCCGCCGAAAATCAGGTTCGGCTTCTCGGTCCCCTTCTTCTCCTTCTCCCTGCGCCCTCGCCACTTCCACTTCATCGCCAGGGCGCCGAGCATGATCGCCTCGGAGGAGCCCTGGGTCCGCGCCCCGATCGCCTCCCCCGGGGCGTGGAAGAGGTCGGCGAGCATCCTGATGCAGCGCTGCTCGATCTCGGCCGTCTGCGGGTACTCGGCGTGGTCGATGAAGTTCCGGTGGAGGTTCTCCGCGATCAGCTCGCGCACGTTCGGGCCCATCCAGGTGGTGACGAAGGTCGCCAGGTTCTTCTCGGGGTCCCCGTCGAGCAGCAGCTCCTGGTCGATCAGGATGCGAGCGTCCTCGGGATCCATCGGCTCGTCCGGGATCCGGTTGTCGGGGGCCGGCTCGCCGAGGAAGCTGCCCCGGGCGAAGCCGCCGCTGATGCTGATCTGGGGCTCCGGGTCGGCCATCAGGCGCGAGACTACTCTCTCCGAGGCTTCGAGCGCTGCTTGCTATCCTTGTCTCACCACATTTCACCGGTTGGCGAAATGGGCGCGGCGCGCCCATTTTTTGTGAGGAGGACTGTTGCCAGACGTATTCGACAAGGAGAAGGAGCTCTACCGCGAGGTCTCCCAGCGGGTCGAGTCCGGGCTGCCCGGAGTCGAGGTGCTCGCCGTCGAACTGTCCGGCCCCGAGCGGTTCACGGTCTTCGTCGATCATCACGACGGCGTCGACCACGCGCTCTGCGAGCGTGTGACGGACGTTCTGCGCGGATACCTGAAGGACTTCTCGGTGGACGTCTCCTCACCCGGCAGCGAGCGACCGCTTCGGCGCCCGCAGCATTTCCGCGGGGTCGTCGGGCGGAGCGTGGCGCTTCGTACCGAGGAGCCCCGGAAGCTGCGCGGAGAGGTCGTGGACGCGGGGGAGAGAGCGGTCACCGTGCGCGCGAGCGGCCAGGACGTGGAGGTGCCGTACGACGCAATCGTCAGGGGGAATCTGATCAACGAGGAGCAAAGAGCATGAGCCAGGAGATCATCGACGGGATTCGTGAGATCGAGCGCGAGAAGGGCATCGAAGGTGGCACGCTGGTCCACGCCCTCGAGGACGCGCTGCTCGCGGCCTACAAGAAGACGCCGGGGGCGGCGCGCCACGCGACCGTCGAGGTGGACGAGCGCGGCGACTTTCGCGTCTACTCAATTGATCTCCCCAAGGACATCGAGGAGCGGCTGATCGACGAGGCGCGCGAGCGTGCGATCTCGGAGCTCGAGCGGCTCGAGGAGGAAAACGGCGAGCGCTCGCAGGTCCTCGTCCTGGACGAGGACCTAGACATCGACTGGTCGGACGTCTCGGAGGACCTGGTCAAGCGCGAGGACGTCACTCCCGACAACTTCGGCCGCATCGCGGCTCAGACCGCCAAGCAGGTGATCCTGCAGCGGATCCGTGAGGCGGAGCGCGAGATGATGTACGAGGAGTACGTCGACCGCGTCGGCGAGGTCGTGACCGGGATCGTCCAGCAGGCCGGCGACCGCAACAACGTTCTCGTCGACCTAGGTCGAGTCGAGGCGCTGCTGCCACGATCCGAGCAGGTGGACGGCGAGCGCTATGAGCAGGGAAGCCGCATCAAGGCGGTCATCACGGAGGTCCGCTCGGGCACGAAGGGCCCACAGGTGATCCTCTCGCGGCGCGACCCGGAGCTCATTCGCACGCTGTTCGAGCTGGAGGTGCCCGAGATCGCCGACGGCCTGGTCGAGATCCGTTCGGTCGCCCGCGAGCCCGGCTACCGCTCCAAGATCGCGGTCGAGTCGCACCAGCCCGGCGTTGATCCGGTGGGCGCATGCGTCGGCCCGCGCGGCTCGCGCGTCCGCATGGTCGTGTCCGAGCTCCGCGGCGAGAAGATCGACATCATCCCCTGGAATACGGATCCGGCCCGCTTCGTGGCCAAGGCGCTGTCGCCCGCGCGCGTGCGTGAGGTCTTCGTCGACGACGAGACCAAGGAGGCGACCGTCGTCGTGCCCGACGACCAGCTCGCGCTCGCGATCGGCAAGGAGGGCCTGAACGCCAGGCTCGCCGCGCGGCTGTCCGGCTGGCGGGTGGATATTCAGTCCGACACCGAGTTCGCCCAGGCCGAGGCCGAGGCGGCGTACGGAGGCGGCGACGAGGAGGAGATGACGGGCCGGTGCGCGGCCATTCTCTCCAACGGCAAACGGTGCCCGAATGCGGCGCTTCCGGGCTCGCGCTATTGCGGCGTTCCTGCTCATCAGGAGCTCGCCGCGAGCGAAGATGAGACGCCGGAGGTCGAGGCCGAGGCGGTGCAGGAGACGGCGACTCCCGAGGAAGTCGAAAAGCTCGCGCCCGTCGCCGTCGCGGAGCAGGCCGAGCCCGTCGGGGAAGAGGCCGCCGCCGAGGCGGACGCACCGGTCGCGAGCGCCGAGCAGGCGCCCGCGGGCGAGGAGGCCGAAGGCGGTGCCGCGTGAGCCGGTCCGGACCTGTGCCGGGTGCGGGCGGAAGGCTCCTAAGGACGAGCTCGTCCGCTTCGTAGCCCGAGACGGAGTCCTCACGCACTGCGAGACCGGCCCGGGGCGAGGCGCGTACACGTGCAGGCGCCTGTCCTGCTTCGAGCGCGCTGCCTCGCGGAGGGCCTTCAACCGCGCGTTGAGACGCCCGGTCCGGGTCGAAACGGCCCTCTCGCGCCTCTACACTGGAGCGGAGACAGATGAGTGACTCAGGCTCGAAAAGGCCCAATCGGCCCGTGAGGCCGCGTCAGGGCGCCGTTGGCGGACGGCGCCGGCGCCGCGTGGTCATCGACCAGCAGGCGGCCCGGCCCCGCCAGGACTCCCGCCAGGCACGCGAACGGCAGGAGCCGAGGGCCCCGAAGCAGCCCAGGGAGGTCGTCCAGCCCACAGGGCCGGTGACGGTTCCGTCAGGCTCGACCGTGAAGGAGCTCTCCGCCGCGCTCGGAATCCCTGTCGCGCAGATCATCAAGATCATGATGGGCCTCGGGGAGATGGTCACGATCACCCAGTCCCTCTCGGACGAGGCGATTCAGCTGATCGCCTCCGAGGTCGATCGTGAGGTGACGATCAAGCACGCGGCAGAGGAGGAACTCGAGCCCGAGGTCTTCGACGATCCCGAAGAGGACCTGGAGGCGCGCCCGCCGGTCGTGACGATCATGGGCCATGTCGACCACGGCAAGACGACCCTCCTGGACGCGATCCGCGAGTCGGCCGTCGTCGAGACGGAAGCGGGAGGGATCACGCAGCACATCGGCGCCTACCAGGTGCAGCACGACGGCCGCCAGATCACCTTCCTCGACACGCCGGGCCACGAAGCCTTCACCGCCATGCGCGCACGCGGCGCGAAGGTGACCGACATCGCGGTGCTGGTCGTGGCCGCCGACGACGGCGTCATGCCGCAGACGAAAGAGTCGATCGCCCACGCCCGCGCGGCCGAGGTGCCGATCGTCGTGGCCGTCAACAAGATCGACCGACCTGACGCGAGCCCCGAGCGGGTCCGGCAGGAGCTCGTCCAGGAGGAGCTTCAGCCCGAGGAGTGGGGCGGGGCGACCCAGTATGCGGACGTCTCCGCGAAGGAGAAGCAGAACCTCGACGACCTGCTCGAGAAGGTGCTCCTGGTCGCGGACGCCGAGCTCGAGCTGAAGGCGAACCCGAAAGCAGAGGCTTCCGGGCCGATCATCGAGTCCCGGCTCGACGTCGGGCGCGGGCCCGTGGCGACGATGCTGGTGCTGCGCGGGACGCTCAACGTGGGCGACGCGATCGTGGCCGGGGATGCTTGGGGCAAGGTCCGCGCGCTGCACACGTTCCGTGGAGACAAGGTGGAACAGGCGACACCGGGAGAGCCGGTCGAGATCCTGGGCTTCGACAAGCCGCCGCCCGCCGGGGAGCTGGCCCGCGTCGTCGAGAACGAGCGCCAGGCTCGGAATCTCGCACAGCTTCGCGGCCACCGACTCCGCACCGAGGAGCTCGCCCAGGCCGGCAAGCCCGGAATCTCGCTCGAGAGCCTGTTCGCTGGGATGGGCGGCGGCGCCGTCCAGGACCTGAACCTGATCGTCAAGGGCGACGTCGTCGGATCGGTCGAGGCCGCGCTGTCCGAGCTGCAGAAGATCGAGCACCCAGAGGTGCGGGTGAACGTGATCCATTCCGGCGTCGGAGGGATCACCGAGAACGACGTCATGCTCGCCTCAGCCTCGCAGGCTCTCGTGGTCGGCTTCAACGTGCGGCCGAACGCGGAGGCGCGAGCGCTGGCGGAGCGCGAGGGCGTGGACATCCGGACGTACCCGGTCATCTACCAGCTGACGGAGGACATCGAGCAGGCGCTGGTGGGACTGCTGAAGCCGGTCACCACCGAGGAAGTTCTCGGCGAGGCGGAAGTCCGCCAGCTGTTCCGCGTCTCGAGGCTCGGTACCATCGCGGGCTCGTACGTCACCGAGGGCACCGTCCGCCGTGGCGCCCAGGTCCGCGTCGTCCGCGACGGGGCGGTGGTGGCCGACACGTCCATCGCCCAGCTCAAGCGGTTCAAGGACGACGTGCGCGAGGTGACCGAGGGCTTCGAGTGCGGGATCCTGCTCGAGAACTTCAACGACGTGAAGGAGGGGGACGTGCTCGAGGTCTATGAGACCCGCGAGGTGGAGCGCACCGACCTCTCCGAGGCCCCCGCGCCGGCCTCCTAGCGCTTCCCCCGACGCAGCTGCAGGACCCACAGTCCGCTGTTCATGTCCGACGCGAGCACGTATCTCCTTGTCCGGTAAACGCCCCACACGAGCGGGCACCGGCGCTCCGGTTTGCAGAGCCGGGCACCGGTGACGTCCAGGTCAGGCGGGGGAACGAACTGAGCAAGCACCCGCGGTCTCGAGGGCCGGGAGATGTCGACCGCGACGACGCCTCTCCGGAACCAGGAGAAGAAAGCTCGGCGGTCGCGCACCTTCGGGTCGTGGACGCCCGTCGTGAAGGTCTTGCGTGAGGAGTTGCCCGGGAGGCGGACGACGCTCAGCTTGCGAGGGCTTTCCGGCTCGGCGACGTCGTACAAGGCGGGGCGGCCGTTCGCCGTCTCGTGCGTCTCGACCAGCACCGATTCGTTCGGGGCGAGGGCGGCGGAATGTGCGTTGCTCCCGGACGCCCGTCCCAGGTAGCGAGGTCGTGTTGGATCGCGGATGTCCAAGATGACCGTGCCCAGGTCCCAGTAGGAGAGATAGGCGCGCGTCGCCGCGCGGTTCGTGATCACGGAGTGCACGTAGTTCTCGCGCCCCTGAGAGAGCGGGTGGATCCCGAGCTCCCTCCAGGCGCCCCAGCCTCCGACCTTCACCGGGCGGGTAGGCCTGGTGACGTCGAAGATGCGGAAGTCCGGGCGGCCAGGGGTGTCAGAACTCGGTGCCGACAGAAGCTCGGATCTCAGAATGGCGGTGTAGACGTACGCGCGTCTTCCTCGCGCCTGCATCCAGATCTCGTGCGATCCGCGCGGCCGCAGCTGGACGAGAGCAAGTCTCCGGGGCGCCTGGGCTTCGTGACGTCGTAGAGCCCGAAGCCCTGGAAGACCCCCGACCGCCAGCGACAGCGCTGAAAGGCGGTGACGGCGAGCTCGCCGGTGAAACTAGGCGTGGATACGTGTTGGACGATGGTCTTCTCGGTCGTCGACCCGGCCGTCCTGGGCTCGGACCGGCCGTCCGCGAAAGTGGCGATGCGGCGGGGACGGCGCGGGGTGCGGAGGTCGTAGATTCGGACGCCCGGCGAGCGACACGCGCGCCCGCGGGCGCTCGAGAGATAGGCGTAACCGCGGTGCCCGAACACATCGGCGCTCGAGCCCCCCGGATCGCGGTGGGCAAGCAGAACCAACCGATGAGAAGAGGTGTGCTTGGAGGGGACAGGCCCCTTCCCTCCGCACGCGACTGCCAGGACGATGACGACCCCGAGCGTGAACTGAAAGCCGAGCAGGCGCGGCAACCTACAGAATGAGACGAATGGCGAGTGGATACGTCGGGATTCTGTCGGCCGAGCTCCACTTCCCCGAGAACGGCTCGCTCAAAGGGAAGCGAAAGCAGCTGCTGTCGGTCAAAGCGCAGCTCCAGCGCCGCTTCGGAGCGTCGGTCGCGGAGGTCGATTACCACGACCTCTGGCAGCGCTCCCGGCTTACGGTTTCCTGCGTGACGCGTGAGTACGGCGACGCCGAGGAGTTACTCGCGGGGATGGAGCGCTACCTTGCCAGCCAGGAGTTCGAGCTTTCTCTCGTCGAGCGAAAGGTGGTGACCCTTGACGAGTAGGATGCGCCGCGTCAACGAGTCGGTGCGCCAGGTTCTGTCGGAGGCCGTGGGCCAGCTCAAGGATCCGCGCATCGGATTCGTCACCGTCACCGGGGTGGACACCTCTCCGGACCTACGGGAGGCCCGTGTCTACGTCAGCATCCTGGGCTCCGATCGCGACCGCGCCAGGACGCTGGACGGGTTGGCGGCCGCCCACGGCGTCCTGCAGGCGCGGCTTGCGCGCGAGGTCAGGATGAAGCGAACTCCGCACTTGACCTTCGAGTACGATCCGTCGGTCGAGCGTGGCGTCCGAATGTCTCGACTGATCGATGAGCTCGCGCCAGACGACGACTGACCTCGAGAAAGCTGCGGAGAGGATCCGCAGTCACGAGCGCTTCCTGATCACGACCCACGAGAACCCCGACGGAGACGCGCTCGGCTCCGTGCTCGCCGTCAAGCTCGCCCTCGACGCGATGGGCAAGGACGCCGTCATGTACCTGTACGGGGACACGCCGCTTCCGGCCGAGTACGGGTTCATGGAGCTCGACGACCTGCGCCGCGAGCTGCCCGACGACACATCGGAGCGCGTGCTGCTGGCGCTCGACTGCGCGAACGAGAGCCGGCTCGGACGCGAGCCGCTTCTCGACAGCGCGCTGCTCGTCGTCGACATCGACCACCACCACGACAACACGCAGTTCGGGCACATCAACGTGATCGTCCCGGACGCCTCTTCCACCGGGGAGATCGTCCGCGACCTGCTCGCGCTGCTCGACGTCGAGCTGACTCCGGCGATCGCCGAAGCTCTCTACATCGCCCTCGTCACCGACACCGGGCGTTTCCAGTACACGAACACGACCCCGCGGGCGCTGCGGCTCGCGGCCGAGCTGGTCGAGGCCGGGGCGAACCTGCATCGCGTCTTCCAGGGTGTGTACGAGAGCGTCGAGTTCGCCAAGCTGAAGCTGCTCGCGCGCGCGCTCGAGCGGGCCGAGATCTACGACGGAGGACGACTCGTGATCGCCGATCTCCGCCGCGAGGACTTCCTCGAGGTCGGCGCGGTCGAGCCCTACGCCGAGGGGATCATCGACTACCTGCGCGCGGTGGAAGGGGCGGACATGGCCGTGCTCATCCGCGAGCCTCCGACGCGCGGCGGGCCGAAGCACCGCGTGAGCCTCCGTTCTCGTTCGGACGAGCTCGACGTCTCCACCATCGCGCGCAAAGCTGGAGGCGGGGGGCACCGGCAGGCTGCGGGCTTCTCCAGCGAGCTGCCGCTCGACGAGCTGATCGCCTTCATCCGAGCAGAGTTCGCTGCCGCCGCCAAGGCCGCGGCCTAGCATGCCCCCTCGCGCGCTCCGTCCCAGCGGGCTCCTGCTCGTGGACAAGCCGCCTGGGCCGTCCTCCTTCGCGATCGTGCGGGAGATCCGCGCCCGGACGGGAGCCCGGACCGGCCATGCCGGGACGCTCGACCCGTTCGCCAGCGGGCTGCTGCTCGTGTTGTCCGGAGCGGCAACTAGAGTGGTTCCATGGCTCGTGGGCCTCGACAAGCGCTATGTAACGGAGGTCGACCTGTCCGCGACGACTGCGACGGGGGACGTGGAAGGCGAGCGTGTCGAGGAGCACGAGCCGCCCGTGGAGGAGGAGCTCGAGGGTCGGCTCGCGCCCCTCCGCGGTGAGGTGGAGCTGCCGATTCCGGCCGCATCGGCGGTCAAGATCGGCGGTGAGCGCGCGTACCGCCTGGCGCGGCGCGGCACCGCCGTGGAGATGCCGACGCGGACTTCCAGAATCGAGGCAGCGGACGTCATTGCGTATACGGCCGGCACCTTGACGCTCGACCTCCGAGTCAGCTCAGGGACGTATGTGCGGGCGATCGCGGACGCGCTCGGCGGGCACTGCCGGACGCTCCGGAGGACAGAAGTGGGGCCGTTCCGGGTCGAGGACGCCGATCCGGAGAGGTTGCTGTCTCCGGCGGAGGCACTCCCGTTCCTTCCCGCCCGGGAGGTGGATGCCGCCACGGCTGAGGCCATCCGACAGGGGCGGGAGCGCGTAGAGGACGACGTCCGGGTTCTGCACCAGGGCGAGCTCGTCGCCGTAGACGGGACGATCCTTGCATGAGGGTCGCGCGCGCACCCGGCGAGGTCGAACGCCGTGACCGGGCCGTCGCGATCGGAACCTTCGACGGCGTCCATCTCGGGCACCGCCGGGTCGTCCAGACGGCCCTCGACGCGGGGCCGCCGCCGACGGTGGTCACCTTCGACCCCCATCCGCGGACCGTCCTGGGCTACCAGGTCGAGCTGCTCACGACGCTCGAGCGGCGGCTCCAGCTCCTGGATGAGCTCGGCGTCGAGGAGACCCTAGTCGTCGAGTTCACGCTCGACCTCTCGCGGCTCGCTGCCGAGGAGTTCGCCGAGCAAGTGCTGCGGTCGATCGGGACGCAGATCGTCGTCGCCGGCCAGGACTTCCGCTTTGGCCACGGCCGCGCAGGCGACCTCGCGCTGCTCGAGCGGCTCGGGTTCGAAGTCAGGCGCGTGCCGCTGCTCGAAGGCGTCTCCTCGGGCCGGGTGCGGGCAAGCCTGAAGGAAGGTGACGTCGAGCGGGCCGCATCGCTGCTCGGGCGGCCGCCGGAGGTGGAAGGCACGGTCGTCGCCGGTGATGCCCGCGGCGGGACGTTGGGCTTTCCCACGGCCAACCTCGCCGTCGAGCCGACCTTGCTCGTCCCCGCATACGGAATCTATGCGGGCGAAGCGCGGGGCCACCGGGCGGCGGTGTCGATCGGAACGAACCCCCATTACGGGGGAGAAGAGCGGCGGGTGGAGGCATTCCTGCTCGAGTTCGCGGGCGACCTCTACGGGGAGCGCCTCGTCGTTGAGCTCTGGCAGCGTCTGCGTGACGAACGCGTCTTCGAGAGCGAGCAGGCCCTGGTCGAGCAGATCGGCCGCGACGTCGAGGCTGCGAGGGCCGCCCACCGGCCTGCGTAAGCCGCTGCTACCCTTATGGACAGACCGCAGCCTCGGCCGTGCGCGTTCTTCCTTTCGCGCCGCGCTGTGACTGCGGATTCATCTAAGGAGGTGCAGTGACCCTCACAAAGGAAGACAAGCAGGAAATCGTCGGCAAGCACGGACGCAGCGGGGCAGATACCGGGTCGGCGCAGGTCCAGATCGCGCTTCTCACGGCAAGAATCAACGACCTCACCGCGCATCTGCGCACGCATTCCAAGGATCACCACTCGCGGCGTGGGCTCCTGAAGATGGTTGGGCGGCGCCGGCGCCTGCTGAACTACCTGCAGAAGAAGGATCTCGAGGGCTACCGCGCCCTCATCAAGGAGTTGGGGCTGAGGCGCTAGCTCGGAACGGAGGGTGGAAGTTTGAGCGAGCCCGGAGCTGCTGCCCCGAGCAGCCCGAGCTGACTCAAACCTCCACTCTCCCCAATGAAGTGGAGGAACACACGATGGCAATAAGCGTTGAACGCCAGACCAGGGTCGAAGTGACCGTGGGCGGGCAGGAGCTGACATTCGAGACCGGCAAGCTCGCCAAGCAGGCGGACGGGGCCGTGGTCGTGCGCTCCGGCGAGACGATGGTGCTCGCGACGGCGCAGGGCCGGGCGGAGGCGAGAGAGGGAGCGGACTTCTTCCCTCTCACCGTGGACGTCGAGGAGCGGATGTATGCGGCCGGGAAGATCCCCGGTGGCTTCTTCAAGCGGGAGGGCCGGCCGACCGAGCGGGCGATCCTGACGGCGCGGATGATCGACCGGCCGATCAGGCCCCTGTGGCCGAAGGGCTATCGCAACGAGGTGCAGGTGATCTGCACGATCCTGTCCGCGGACCTGGTGACGGCCCACGACATCCTGTGCATCAACGGGGCATCTGCGGCGCTCATGATCTCGCCGCTTCCGTTCCTCGGGCCGATCGGGGCGGTGCGGATGGGCCGGATCGAGGGGCGGCTCACCGTCAACCCGACGCTGAACGAGACCGAGGAGGACAGCACCCTGGATCTGGTAGTGGTCGGAACGAAGGAAGGGTTGACGATGGTCGAGGCCGGAGCCGAGGAGGTCCCCGAGGATGTCCTGCTCGAGGCGCTCGAGACGGCCCATGCCGAAATCGTGAAGATCTGCGAGGCGCAGGAGGATCTTGCCCGCCAGGTGGGCAAGGCAAAATGGCTCGACCCACGCGTGACCGAGGAGATCGAGTCGACACACGGAGACAGGATCCGCGAGCGCATAGCGGACTCGGGCCTGCGCGAAGCCGGGGCGATCGTGGAAGAGATCGTGTCGGAGCTCTGTCCGGAGCTGACCATGGACTCGACCGAGGAGGACATCGTCCGGCAGACGCAGGTGCGCGCCAGCCTCGCGACCGTGCTCGAACGGCTACGGCTCGAGGCGGTGGAGAAGCCGGTGCGCGAGCATTTCGAGGACGACCTGCGCGCGTTGACCGAGGCTGAGCAGGATTCGAGGGAGCTGAAGTCCGCGAAGCGGCAGCTGCTGTTCGACCGCATCATCGAGACGGTCGAGCTCCCGTTCCCAGTGGGGCCGGCGACCGTCGAGGGCGAGGCCCCCCTGGTCAAGGACGGGTTGACGAAGCAGTTCGTCAAGCGCGCCGCCGAGGCGATCTACAAGGAGCTCGTGCGGCGCAAGATCGCGGTCGAAAAGCGCCGACCGGACGGACGCGGCACCGAGGAGATCCGCGAGGTCACGTGCGAGGTCGGCGTCTCGCCGCGCACGCACGGCTCCGCGCTCTTCACCCGCGGCCAGACCCAGATCATGACCCTGCTCACGCTCGGCACGGCCAAAGAGGGCCAGCGCATCGACGACCTGTCGCTCGAGCAGGAGCGCCGCTACATGCACCACTACAACTTCCCGCCCTACTCGGTCGGGGAGACGGGTTTCATGCGCGGCCCGAAGCGCCGCGACATCGGCCACGGCGCGCTCGCGCAGCGGGCGCTCGAGCCGATGATCCCTCCGGCTGACGAGTTCCCGTACACGATTCGTCTCGTCTCCGAGACCCTTGAGTCGAACGGCTCGTCCTCGATGGGCTCGGTGTGCGGTTCCGCGCTGGCCCTGATGGACGCGGGCGTTCCCATCAAGCGCCCGGTCGGCGGCATCGCCATGGGGCTCGTGAAGGAGGGCGACGACCACGTCATCCTCACCGACATCCAGGGTGCGGAGGACCACCTCGGGGACATGGACTTCAAGGTGGCCGGATCCCGCGAGGGCATCACCGCCCTGCAGATGGACATCAAGATCACCGGCGTCACCCAGGAGATCATGCGGAACGCCCTCGAGCAGGCGAAGCGCGCGCGCGAGTTCATCCTCGACAAGATGGCCGAGGCGATCCCGGAGTCGCGCGAGGAGCTGGCCGAGCACGCGCCGCGGATCTCGTCGGTCAAGATCGACCCGGAGAAGATCGGGATGGTCATCGGCAAGGGCGGGGAGACGATCCGCGAGCTCGAGGCCGAGCACGACGTCCAGATCGACATCGAAGAGGACGGCACCGTGCTGATCTACGCCACGGAGGGCACGAAGGCGGATTCCGCCATTGCGGCGATCACCGCGCTCACGAAGGAGCCCGAGGTCGGCGACACCTACACGGGCAAGGTGGTGAAGACGACCCAGTTCGGCGCCTTCGTCGAGCTGACGAAGGGCACGGACGGTCTCCTCCACGTGTCCAACGTCGGGCCCGGGCGCGTCGGTCACATCGAAGACGTGATGAGCAGAGGCGACGTCGTCGACGTGCTCGTCCAGGAGGTGGACAAGGAGCGCGGTCGGATAGGTCTCAAGCTGATCGCCAAGCACGAGAACGGTCGCCTCGTCGAACCGGCGGAGCTGATCGAGCGGGCGAAGGACGCCCCTCCGCGGCCGCGGGAAGACCGCCCCGAGCGGGAGGGACGCCGCGGCGGCCGGCGCGAGCGCGGCGGGAGGCGCGAACGGCGCTAAACCGGCGTGCGGAGGGGCAAGCCCTCCTGGCTCTTACCGCGATCCGCCTCGCCCTCGCGGCGGCCGGGGTCGCGGGCGCGATCGCGGTGGGCGCGGATCGCCCGGCCTGGCTGGCGTTCCTCCTCGGCGTGCTGGGAGGAGCGCTCTTCGTCCTCGCTGATCCGCGGCGGCGGCTGGTGAAGCGTTCCGCCGCAGGCGAGCCTCGCCCGTGGTGGCAGGATGCGCTCAGAGCCACGTTCCCGAGCACGGTCGGGCTGGCGGTTCTCACCGGTGTCGCGCTCGCGGTGAACGCGGTGCTCGCCGCCGCGCTCGCGGGCATCATCGGCGGCTTGGGAGTGAGTGGAATGGTCGTCTTTGCAGGAAGATTGACTTCGTGAAGCGGGCGCTTCTGCTTGCCCTCTCTCTGGCCGCCGTCGCCGGATGCGGCGGTGGCCCAGAGGGGAAACCGCTGACCAAGACAGAGCTGATTCGACGCGGCGACGCAATCTGTGCCAAGGCCCGGCAAAAGGGCGAGGAGCTGCGCCGGAAGGCACCCGCTCAGAGCCCCGTCGACCCAACGGCATCCGACGAGACGGTGCGTCGGGCCGGGCCGGTGCTGCAGCAACTGTCCGACAACGTTGGAGACGTGCGCAGCGGGCTCGCGGCGCTCAACCCGCCGAGGCAGGTCGAGAAGCGCTGGAGCCGGATGTTGGAGGATCTGGACGCGGTCGCCGACAAGCTGCACGGCACTGCGGAGGCCGCGGCCGGCGTCGACCGGCAGGGGGTCGTGGACCGCTACTCCGAGGCGCTGCGGCTGAACCGGAAGGTGTCGAGCTTTGAGACCGCCTACGGCTTCCAGGTGTGCGGAAGCTAGCCGGTCGCGCTGAGATGCTCGCCGCGTGGAAGCGAGTGGTGGGGGCGGTTCCGGAGGTCGAGCGCCACGGGCATTCGTGGCTCGACTTCGCGATCGCCGTCGTGCTGGGGGACAACCTCAGTAAGCAGTCCGACGAACTCTTCACCGATGCCCAGGACTCGCACAAGACGAGCAATCGGTATGCCCTCGTCACGGTGATCGCCGCTGCCGCGCTCTTCATGCTGGGCGTCGCCGGCGTCGCCCGCCGCTACAGCCTGCGCATCGCCTTCTTTGCGCTGGGGACGGTGTTCTTCGCGATTTCTGTGGTGCAGATCGCCCGCATCGGCCTGAGCTAGAGCCCCGGATACCATCCGCTCGTGCAGAAGTACGTCCTGTCCGAGCTCGATTCGGGGGCGCGCGTCATCTCCGAGCGCATCACGCACGTGCGCTCGGCTGCGATCGGGTTCTGGATCGGGGCGGGCTCCCGCGACGAGCGCGACACCAAGGCGGGCATCTCGCACTTCATGGAGCATCTGCTCTTCAAGGGCTCGCGCTCGTATACCGCGCAGGAGATCGCCGAGATCTTCGATTCTCTGGGCGGGGAGCTGAACGCAGCCACGTCGCGGGAGCACACCGTCGTCTACGCCCGCGTTGCCGACCAGCATCTCGAGACTGCGGTGGACGTGATGACGGACATGGTCTTCGCCCCCGTCTTCGCCGAGCTCGACGCCGAGCGCGAGGTCGTGCTGGAGGAGATCGCAATGTACGAGGACACGCCGCAGGACCTCGTCCACGATCTCGTCTCGCAGGCGGTCTTCGGCCCGCATGCGCTCGGGCGTCCCGTAATCGGCTCAGCCGACACCGTGTCCGCGTTGACGAAGCCCTCCCTGGCCGCCTTCCACCGTGCCGTCTACGTGCCGGGAAACATCGTCGTGGCGGCCGCGGGCAAGCTCGACCACGATCGCCTGACGGAGCTGCTGCAGCAGGCGGCCGCCAAGCGGCCGGATGCGCCAGCGCGGAAGCAGCTCCGCACCCCGCTCGTCAAGGTCCCCGCTCCGGGCGTCCGTTTCCAGCGCAAGGACACCGAGCAGTACCACGTGTGCCTGGCCGCGCCGGGGATCGCACGCTCTGACCGCCGTCGCTTCGCCGCATCTCTGCTCGACGCCATTCTCGGAGGATCCGCGTCCTCGCGGCTGTTCCAGGAGATCCGCGAGAAGCGGGGCATGGCCTACGCGGTGTACACCTTCGCGTCCCAGTACACCGACTCGGGCCAGATCGGCGTCTACGTGGGGACGCGCGAGGAGAACCTGGCCGCGTGCCTGGAGATCGTGGCCGCCGAGATTGCCGACATCGCCGCGGGCAACCTCCGCGAGGCGGAGCTCGATCGCGCCAAGGAGAACCTGAAGGGGCGGATGATGCTGGCGATGGAGTCGACCTCGAACCGGATGAGCCGACTGGGGAAGTCCGTGATCACGGACACGGAGCTGCTCTCGCTCGACCGGCTGGGGGCCGAGATCGACGCGGTCGGACCGGAGGCGCTGGCGGAGCTGGCCGGCGTGCTGCTCGCCTCCGAGCGTCTCTCGGCTGCGGGGATCGGTCCAAGCGAGAAGCGCTTCGGCACGGCGGTGGAGCGGGTCAACCCAGCGCTCGCGCTCGCAGCATGAAGATCGCCTTGCTCGGATACCGCGGCCGCGTGGGGTCGGTGCTCGGGCCGGCGCTCGAGGCGGCCGGGCACGAGGTGAAGGGCATCGCGCGAGGCGACCCGGTCGAGGTTGAGGGGCTCGGCGCGGCAGTCGACTTCACGCGCCCGGACGCGGTGCGCGAGAACGTGTCGGCGTGTCTGGAGCAGGGCGTTCCGTGCATCGTGGGAACGAGCGGGGCCGACCTCTCGGAACTGGATGAGCCGGCGCGGGCCCGTTCGCTGGCGCTGCTCGTCGTTCCGAACTTCGCCGTCGGAGCCGTGCTGATGATGCGCTTCGCAGAGGAAGCGGCCCGCCGGCTTCCGGACGCGGAGATCGTCGAGCTCCATCACGAGACGAAGGTGGACGCGCCCTCCGGAACGGCGAAGGCGACCGCGGCGCGGATTGGCGGCGACCCTCCCATCCATTCGGTGCGGCTCCCGGGCCTGGTCGCGCATCAGGAGGTGCTGCTCGGCGCTCCGGGACAGCTGCTCACGATCCGACACGACGCGTTCTCGCGGGAGGCGTACGTCCCGGGCGTGCTGCTCGCGCTCGAGAAGCTCGGAGAGCTGCCGTCCGGGCTGACGGTTGGGTTGGAGCCCTTGCTGTGACGAAGGCTGAGGTCTTCAACCGTTACGGCGACGAAGTGTGGGTGCGCGGAGATCTCTCCCGCCTGCAGGAGCTGCTCGCCGACGGCTACGTGGGGCACTCGGGAGCTCGCGACCGGAACCTCGAGGAGCTCAAGACCGACATCGAGCTGTACCGGGCGCAGCATCCGAACATCCACCTCGACGTGCTCGAGCAGTTCGAGGCCGGAGACCGCCTCGTGAGCCGCCTCCGCGTCTACTCGGCAGGGAAGATGGCCACCGGCATTAACATCAGCCGCTTTGCCGGGGACCGCATCGCCGAAGAGTGGGCGGTGTGGACGGAGTTCGAGTAGCAGGCAGGGGCGATTGGCAGAAGCCCCCTGGCTCGAGCGGCCACTGCTGATTCGCCCTCCGAGCTGAACGTACTGCCGAGGCCACTCTCGGCCTCCTCGCCGATCCCTTTCGAACCACTTCCTTTGCACTTCTGGCGCAAACGCCATGCCCTCTCCGGCCATGTCCGAGGGACAGTCCCTACGAAGGAGTCGAGCCCGCACCGAGTAAGATCGGGTCGTGCTCGGGGAGGTGCTGACTGCGATCGTGACCCCGTTCCGCGCGGACGGGTCGGTCGACACGGACGCCTTCCGGACCCTCGCCCGCCACCTGATCGAGGACGGCTCTGACGGCCTCGTGGTGGCCGCCACGACCGGGGAGGCGCCCACGCTCACCGACGACGAGAAGCTGGAACTGTGGCGCGCGGCCGTCGACGAGGTCGGAGATCGCGCGACGGTCATTGCGGGAACGGGCACCTACTCGACCGAGCACTCCGTCCATCTGACGGACAAGGCGGACGAGCTCGGCGTGGACGGCTTCCTCGTGGTCACCCCCTACTACAACAAGCCGCCGCCTCGCGGGATCGTCGAGCACTTCCGGGCTGTCTCGGAGGCCAGCGACAAGCCGATCATCGTCTACAACATCCCCGGCCGCGTCGTGATCAACATCGAGCCTGAGACGATGTGCGAGCTGGCCGAGATCCCCAACGTGGCCGCGGTCAAGCAGGCGAACAGCGATCTCGATCAGGCCCGGCGGATCGTGGACGAGACCGACCTGGATCTCTACGCCGGGGACGACAACCTCGTCTATCCCTTCCTGCAGCTGGGCGGGATCGGCGGCGTGTGCGTGCGCTCGAACATCGTCGGCCGGCAGATCAAGGACATGGTCCGGCGCTTCCGGGAGGGAGACGCCGAGGGAGCGAGGCAGATCGACGACGAGCTCGGCCCCCTCTACGAGCTCGATGACGTGGCGGTCAATCCCATCCCGATCAAGACCGCGCTCAACATGCTCGGCCACGAGGTAGGCGGCTTCCGGCTGCCGCTCGTGGAGGCGACGGCCGAGGAACAGGCCGAGGTCCGGGATTGCCTCGAGCGCGCGGGGCTTCTCACCGCCGCACCGGCCTAGACTTCCACCATGGACACCCTGCGCATCATCCCGCTCGGCGGGCTCGGCGAAGTGGGAAAGAACATGACCGTGTTCGAGCTCGGCGACGACGTGCTGGTGGTGGACGCCGGGCTGGCGTTCCCGCGCGACGAGCACCTCGGAGTCGACCTCGTTCTGCCGGATTTCGGCTACCTCCAGGAACACCGAGGGCGGATCCGCGGGGTCGTCCTCACGCACGGTCACGAAGATCACGTCGGTGCGCTGCCCTACCTCCTCCGCGAGGTGCGGGTCCCCGAAGTCTGGGCGACGAAACTGACGCTCGAGCTCGTGGCCTCGAAGCTCGACGAGCACGGCCTGCTGCGCCAGGCGGAGCTCCGCGAGGCGGTGCCGGAGGGGGGTTCGGTGACCATCGGCCCCTTCCGGGTCGAGCTCGTGCGCATGGCCCATTCGATCCCCGATTCGGTCGCGCTCGTGATCGAGACGAGCGCCGGCCGGGTCGTCCACACGGGTGACTACAAGATCGACCACACGCCGGTGGACGGGATCAAGACCGACGTCGGGAAACTGGCCGAGGTCGGGAACCGGGGAGTCGACCTGCTGCTCGGCGACTCGACCAACGCCGAGCGCCCGGGCGTGACCAAATCCGAGCGCGTGGTCGGGGAGGCGTTCAGGCAGATCATTCCGACCCGCGAGGGCCGCGTCGTCATCTCCTCCTTCGCCTCGAACGTCCACCGCATGCAGCAGGCGATCGACGTGGCCGTACAGGTTGGGCGCAAGGTCGCCGTGGTCGGCCGGTCGCTGCGGAAGAACATGAACATCGCCCGCAACCTCGACTACGTCGAGGTTGCGGAGGACACGCTGATCAAGGCGGCGGCTCTGGACGAGTACAGGCCGCACGAGGTGATGATCCTGTGCGCCGGGAGTCAGGGAGAACCGCTGTCGGCGCTCACGCGGATCGCCTACAACGACCATCCCGCGGTCAAGGTCGAGCGCGGAGACACGGTCATCATCTCGGCGAAGCCGATCCCGGGCAACGAGCTCCGGATCCACGACACCATCAACGGGCTCACCAAGCTCGGCGCCGAGGTGCTGCACGAGGAGATCGCGCCCGTCCACGTTTCTGGACACGCAAATGCGGAGGAGCTGAGGACGATCCTCTCCCTGCTGCGGCCCAGGGCGGTGATGCCGGTGCACGGGGAGTTCCGCATGCTCGCCGCGCACGCGCGCCTGGCTCAAGAGGCGGGAGTCCCGGCGAACGCGATCGTACTGGCCGAGAATGGGACCGTGGTCGAGCTCGGGCCCAGTGGGGCGCGGGTCGTGGACCACGTCGAGGCCGGGGTGACGTTCGTCGACGGCCTCGGAGTGGGGGACGTGCAGGACGTGGCGCTCCGCGACCGGCGGCACCTGTCCGAGGACGGCGTGCTCATCGTGGTCGCGACGCTGGCGGGATCCAACGTGCGTATGAGCGACCGACCGGAGCTGATCGCGCGGGGGTTCGCCGGGCCGAACGGGCTCATCGAGGAGCTGCGCGCCGAGGCCGGGCGCGTCCTCGAGCAGTGCCTTGCGGACCGGGTGGGCGAAATCAAGCTCCTCCAGGAACATCTCCACGATGGGATCGGCCAGCTCGTGTACGACCGGACGCGGAGGCGGCCGATGATCCTCCCGGTCGTCATCGAGATCTAGCGATGGAGGCCCGTGGCTTAACGCGAGACCTCCCCACCCGGGTGGGGAGTTTTCCACCCGCCACCCGCCGCCAGCCTAGCCTCGAAAACCGCACGAGTGGGGAACCGAACGGTGCCGATTCGGTGACGATGGTTCCCCAGCGAGCCGCTTCGAAAGGATGCCGCGCCAACGGCGCGACCACAAGATCATGAAGCAGGCGACGACCGTGCACTGGAGCGAGGCCCTCTCGGGGCAGGGGCCGGACGAGTCCACCGCGCGCAGCCTCGTCGCCCAGCTGACCGCGTGCGAGGCGGAAGCCCTGTCCTTCTGCCGCCTGCTTGAGCGTTGGGCTCGCGGCGACGCCGTCCCGAGCACGCCCGGCCGGCGCCAGGCTGCCCTGCGCCGCGCCGCCGAACGCGTGGAGACCGCCCTCGCCGGGCTTGACCGCCCCCTCGGCCGCTACCTGCTCGAGCTGGAGCCGGAGCGCGCCGAAGGGCGCTCCTGGTACGGCGAGCCGGGTGCCGCCGAGCTCATCGACTGGGCCCCGGTGCTGACACGCGCCGGCGTCCACGTCTCGCCCGTTCGCGTTGCCCAGGCCTACCTCGAGCTCGCCGTTCTGGTGCGGGCGCTCGAGGGTCTCGGCGCGGCGCTTGCCGTGGGCTCGCCCCCTGATCGCAGCTCCCTCTGGGCCGGTCTCTTCGACCTGAGGGAGAACCTTCTCGGCCGCACCGTCGAGGACCTGCGGGCACTGGCCGCGTAAGGCCGCTCCGCCCGGACCAAGCGCGATCCGAATTCATCACCGGGTGCCGAAGGCGCTGCCGGCAGTCGTGGCGGCTGTGAGGGCTGCCGATCGCGGCGCGCCGCTGCCTAAGGCGTACAAGCCCGCGGCCGACAAGCTCGAGTCGGACCAGTACCACTTCCCCTCGAAGTACTGCAGGCCGAACCTCGCCGAGAGCTCGAGCAAGATCTGCCGGCTCCGCGACTCCCACTCTCCGAAGGCGATCGTCGTGTTCGGCGACTCGCACGCCATGATGTGGATGCCGACGGTTCTGCGGATGGCAAGGCGGGACCACTGGCTCGTTCTCCCGATCGTGAAGCCGAGCTGCGTCCCGAAGAAGTGGGTGGAGGGCGGATCCCGACCTGGAATGCCTGGTACAAGTGGGCGATCAAGCAGGCCGCGAACCTTCGGCCGCAAGTGTCCTTGGTGGCGGCGAAGTGGTCGAACACGCGCCGGCCGGAGGCGCTTCCCGGGGTGACGGCCGCAGTCGCCAAGCTGAGACGCTCGTCGGCGAGCGTCATCGTGCTGGGCGACCCTCCGGAGCAGTTCACGACGCCGGTCGACTGCCTGCTCGCTCCGGACGCGACCATGAAGACGTGCACTCCGAGGGCGAGAAAGGTCGACCTGCAGACCGACAGCGCCGTCGCCGGCATGGCCAAGAGGCACCATGCGGGCTTCATCAACGTCAGAGGATGGGTGTGCGCCTGCTCGAAGGCGCGCGGGCATCCGTTCAGATGCCCGCTGGCTGTCAACCGGACGGTCACGCGGACGGACCGCGACCACCTCTCGTGCACGTACCCGCTCGAGCTCGCGCGCTCGTTCAGGACCGCTTTACGCAAGGCGCTCTTCGCGTAGCGAGAGCGCAGGGGTCCGCGGCCCCGCGTCGAAGCATCCCGGCATGGCGCGACGCCGAAAAAAGCGTGTGCTCAAGCCGCGCATGCCCGCTCGGCTGAGGAGGAAGAAGAAGCGCAGGGCGAAGAAGGCCGTCGCCCGCCAGCACCCGGAGCTGATCGGGCTCGGGCTGGCGGCGCTCGGCGCCTTCCTCGCGGCCGTCCTGTACACCGACTGGAGCGGGGGATACGTCGGCGGCTGGCTCGCTCATGCCCTGCGCGTGCTCGTCGGCGGAACCGCCTACGGCATTCCGGTTGCGATCACTGTCGTCGGGCTCCTGATGGTCAGCCGGAGCGCGCTCGTCGACGTCCGTCCGTTCCGGAGCGGCCTCGTCGTTCTGTGGCTCGGGCTGCTGCTGACTCTGGGACGCGCACGAGGCGGCGAGGCCGGGGGCGCACTCGAGTGGATGTTCGGAACGCTGCTCGGCCACGCTGGGGCGACCCTGCTCGGAGTGACCGTCGTCGTGATCGGGGCTCTTCTGCTCTCCGGCGCCTCGATCGGTGCGGTCATCCGCCGCTCCTCGGCTGCCGTCATGCACCTCGGTGGAGCCGCGCGCCGCCATCTCGAGTGGCCGGAGCCCGAGCCCGCGCTGAGCCCTCCGCTTCCGCCGCCGCCTGAACCGGCCCACCTCTCCGCGCATCCGCCCATCGACGGCGTGCACGCCTTCCCGGACGTCGTCGGCGACGACGAAGCGCCCGAGTCTGCGCCGATCAACGGCGAGAGCGAGGACGAGCACCCGAGCCTGTTCGACGTCGGCCCGGCCGTGGGGAAGGAATACCGCCTCCCCAACCGCGACCTTCTGCGCAAATCGGAAGCGGCCGCAGACGCGCCGGAAGACGCCGGAAGCCGCATCGCCCAGCAGCTCGTCCAGACACTGGCCAACTTCGGCGTCGAGGCGACCGTGATCGGCCAGATCGCCGGCCCGCGCGTGACGCGCTACGAGCTGCAGCTCGCCCCGGGCACGAAGGTGTCCAAGGTGGCCGCGCTCAAGGACGACCTGTCGTACGCCCTGGCCACGACCGAGATCCGCATCCTCGCCCCGATCCCAGGCAAGCAGGCCGTCGGAGTCGAGCTGCCGAACTTCGCGCCCAACTACGTCCGGCTGGGAGACGTCTTCGACGACCTTCCGGGGACCGCGAGCCCGCTCGGGGTCTGGCTCGGCAAGGACATCTCCGGCACGCCGGTCTGGACCGACCTCGCCCGCATGCCGCACATCCTCATCGCCGGCACCACCGGTTCGGGGAAGTCCGGCTGCATCAACACGATTCTGACCTCGATCCTCCTCCGGTCAACGCCAGACGAGGTGCGGATGATCCTGATCGACCCGAAGCAGATCGAGCTCGGCTACTACGAGTCGATCCCGCACCTGCTCGCCCCGGTCGTCTCCAAGCCCAAGGAGGCGACCTCGGTGCTGCTGAACGTAGTGGGGGAGATGGACCGCCGCTACGAGCGCCTCTCGAGCGTCCGCGCCCGCAACCTGCCGGAGGCGAACCGTGCCCTTCGCCAGCGCGGCGAGGAGCCGATGCCGTACCTACTCGTCGTCATCGACGAGCTCGCCGACCTGATGATGGTCTCGCCGCAGGCGGTCGAGGACTGCGTTATCCGGCTGGCACAGAAGTCACGCGCCGTCGGCGTCCACCTGGTGCTGGCCACCCAGCGCCCCTCCGTGGACGTCATCACCGGGATGATCAAGGCGAACGTGCCCTCGCGGATCGCCTTCGCGGTCACGAGCCAGACCGATTCGAGGGTGATCCTCGACCAGGCCGGGGCAGAGAGCCTCCTCGGGCAGGGCGACATGCTGTTCAAGCCGCTCGGAACGTCGCGCCTGCAGCGCCTGCAGGGCGCGTATGTCTCCGAGGAGGAGATCGCCCTCGTCGTCGAGCAGTGCCGCGGGCAGCGCGAGCAGGAGCTGGACGAGTCGCTGCTCGAGGCGCCCGAGCCGGTCGCCGCCGAGGCGGGAGACGGGGAGGAGGGGGACTTCGACCCGGACGAGGACCCGCTGCTCGAGCGCGCGATCGAGGTGGTCGTGCAGACCCAGACCGCGTCCGTCTCGCTCATCCAGCGCCGGCTCCGAGTGGGCTACACGCGCGCGGGACGGCTGATCGACATGCTCGAGCGCCGGGGGATCATCTCCGGCTACGAGGGGTCGAAGCCGCGTCGCGTCCTGGTCGGCGAGGCCGAGCTCGACCGCGTGCTGGATAGCGCCTCCGCAGCGTAATCCGCATAGGTCAAAGCCTGTTACTTGGCGGTCGACCCGGCCGTCACACGCGATCTTGCGTCAAGCTTCGGAAGGGGGAGCTCGAGGGGAAACGGGGCGTTTCCCCTCGACAGCGCGGCGGGCGGCTTTGCCGACCCGCCGCGGTTACTCAGCGCCCCACACCGCGGTGTGAACTGGCCGCCAACGCAGCTACCATCGACCACGTGGACGAGGTGCTTCGCAGCCGTAGCGCGCGGCCGGTCCCCAACGAGCGTGCCAGGGCCGCGGTCTTCGTCGGCGTCCTGGGGGTGGCGGTGCTTCCGGGTGCGCTTGCGCTGGCGGCCTATTCGGCCTGGGTCGACCTGACCGAGACCGCTCCCGCGGTGCCGATCGCGCTCGTCCTCGGAATCCTCGCCGTGCTGCTGGCGAGAAGCGCCCGCCGCCGCTCCGACATCAGCCTCGGCCGCATCGGCGGCCGCCGTGCGGCCTGTGTCGGCTCGGTCCTCGGGGGCCTCGGCATCTATCTGGCCTGCATGTGCGGGCTCGCGGTCGCCTTCTTCGGCGTCTTGCTGCTGTTTCAGTAGCCGCAGTAGAATCGCGGCACCGTGTTCGAGATCGGCAACAGCCTGCGCGAAGCCCGCGTCCGGCAGCAGCTCGACTTCCCGGAGATCGAGTACGCCACGAAGATCCGCAGCAAGTACCTGCGCGCGCTCGAGGACGAGCAGTTCGACGTGCTGCTGGCAAAGACCTACGTCAAGGGCTTCCTGCGCACGTATGCCGAGTACCTGGGCCTGGACGGGCAGCTGTACGTGGACGAGTACAACTCGCGGTACGTCACAGACGACGAGGAGACGCCGCTGCGCGCCCGCAGCCGCGCGCTCCCGAAGCACGAGCGCCGCATCCATTCGAGAGCAGTTCTCGCGGTCGTCGCGGGCATCGTGCTCGTCACCGGCCTCGTGATCGCCGCCTGGAAGTTCGGCACGCCCGGAGCAAAGCACGTCGAGGGGCTCAAACCCGCGGCGAGGAAGCACCGGCCGGCGAGACCGCACCGATCCGTCGCTCCTCAGCAGAAGGTCACCGTGGACGTGCGGGCGACGCACGGCTCGGGCTCCTATCTCGAGGTTCGCGCCGGCTCGTCCACCGGGCGCCAGCTATATGCGGGCACCCTGCAGCCCGGTTCGCGGCAGGTCTTTCGCGCCGGCAGGGTGTGGCTCGCAGTCGGCGCGCCGGCGAACGTGGCCGTCAAGGTGAACGGCAAGAAGCGTGTTCTGCCCGGACACGGATACCCACGCGCGCTCGTGACGTCGCGCAACGGGACGCTCGCCCTCGCAAACGCGGGGTGATACGAGAACTCGATTCACGATGACGCTTGAGCCTGCGGGCTGCGCTCGGCGGCGCGATGCGGCGTCCTCGGCCGCACCCGTATGGCATACGCGCGCGGCCTGTGTCCTTGCCTCGCGCTCGCCCATCGCACCCCGCCGACGAAGGGCATCATGAACCGAGTTCTCAGAGCTTCGGTCGTCGTCACCGGCACCGAGCTCGTCCGCGGCGACCGCAGCGACCTGAACGGCCCCTTCCTCGCCCGCGAGCTCCATGCCCGCGGTCTCGAGCCCGAGCGGATGACCGTCGTGGGCGATCGTCCGGAGGCGCTGGAGGCGGCGCTGAGGGAGGCGCTGCAGGCCGACCTGTGCGTGATCTCGGGCGGCCTCGGGCCCACGCACGACGACCGAACGGTGGAGATCCTCGGCCGCGTGACCGGCCGCAGCCTGGAGGTCGACGCGGGGCTCGAGGCGGAGATCGAACAGGTCTCACGCGCCTTCGCCGTCCGCGCCCGGCGGCCGTACGCCGACTTCGAGGAGGGAGTCCGCAAGCAGGCGTCGCTTCCCCGGGGGGCGCTTTCGCTGGGACTGGCGGGGACCGCGCCCGGGATCGTGCTCGAGACGGAGGGGCGCGTCGCTGTCGCGCTCCCCGGGCCGCCAGCGGAGCTGCGGCGCCTGTGGGCGGCGGCTCTCGAGAGCCCGCCGGTGCGGCGGCTGGTCGAGCGGGCCGAGCCGCGGCCGACAAGCGTCCTCCGCTTCTTCGGCTCGAGTGAGTCGGCGGTGGCGCGAGCGCTGTCCGAGGCGGGGGGCGAGCGGAGTGGGGTGGAGGCGACGGTGTGCGCACGAGACTTCGAGGTGCACGTCGACCTGGTGGGAGAGGACGTCGAAGCGCTTGCCGCCGGACTGCGGGCGGACCTCGGCTCCTACCTGTTCGCGGAAGACGAGCGCCCGATCGCCGAGCTCGTGCTCCAGCTCTGCCGCGAGCAGAGCCTCACCCTCGCAGTCGTCGAGTCCTGTACCGGCGGGCTCGTCGGCGCCATGCTCACGGCCGTTCCAGGCTCGAGTGAAGTCTTCCTCGGGGGAGTGATCGCCTACGCGGACGATGTGAAGCGCAGCGAGCTCGACGTGCCCGAGGAGGTGCTGAGCCGGTGGGGTGCCGTCTCGGCGCAGGCTGCGCAGGCGATGGCGGCAGGCGCGCGGGCGCGGCTCGGCGCGGACGTCGCGGTGGCCGTCACGTGCATCGCCGGCCCGGGAGGAGCGACGGGGGAGAAACCGGTCGGGCTCGTATACCTGCATGCGGAGGGGCCGGAGGGAAGCCTGGCGACGGACTACGCCGTCCCCGGAGAGCGCGACGTCATCCGGCGGCGCGCAGCCGTCTCCGCCCTCCATCTCCTTCGGCGTCTATTGACGCAAAGTCGGGACAGTTCCGCATGAGCCCCCCTGCTAGCGTCGGTGGAGGTGAACGAATTCGGCTCTTTCTCGGGCTCCGGCTTCCGGAGCGGACGGTGGACGCCCTCGTCCCGTGGCAGCGCGAGGCGTTCGGGGACGCCCGCGACTGCCGCATCGTGGTCCGCGAGAACCTCCACATCACGCTCGCCTTCCTCGGGCACCGTCCCGCGGAGGTGTTGGAGCCGATCGCGGAAGCGCTGCGGGCGGCTGCCACGGAGGCGCTCGTGCCTTCGCTCACTTTGCGCCGGTACCGCGAGACGCGCAGCGTCGGCATGCTCGTCTTCGACGACGCGGAGGAGCGCGCATCGAGCCTCGCGGGCGACCTGCACGGCCGCCTGGAGGCGCTCGGCGTGTACGAGCGGGAGCGCCGGCCCTGGCTCCCGCACCTCACCGTTCTTCGCTTCCGGCGAGCGCCGCGGCTGCAGCCCGAGCTTCCAGAGCTGGGGGAGGTCAGTCCGTCCGAGGCCGCTGTCTACCATTCTGTGCTGCGCCGCGGCGGGGCGCAGTACGAGGTTCTCCAGTCCGCCGCACTAGGAGGAGGATGAACGTGGATCGCGAGCAAGCTCTCGACGTCGCTCTCGGCCAGATCGAGCGCCAGTTCGGCAAGGGCTCGGTCATGAAGATGAACGACCAGGCGCAGGTTCAGATCCCCGCGGTCTCGACGGGCTCGCTCTCGCTCGATCTCGCGCTCGGGATCGGAGGGCTCCCACGCGGACGCATCGTCGAAATCTTCGGCCCGGAGTCGTCGGGGAAGACGACGCTCGTCTACCACGTGATCGCCGAGGCGCAGCGCCGCGGCGGCATCTGCGCGTTCATCGACGCCGAGCATGCGATGGATCCCCAGTACGCCAAGCGCATCGGCGTCAACATCGACGACCTCCTCGTGTCCCAGCCCGATACCGGCGAGCAGGCACTCGAGATCGCCGAGCTGCTCGTCCGCTCGGGAGCGCTCGACATCGTGGCGGTCGACTCGGTGGCGGCGCTGACCCCGAAGGCCGAGATCGAGGGCGAGATGGGTGACTCCCACGTCGGCCTGCAGGCGCGGCTCATGAGCCAGGCGCTGCGCAAGCTGGCGGGCACGCTGAACCGCACCGACACCATCTGCATGTTCACAAACCAGCTCCGGGAGAAGATCGGCGTGATGTTCGGGTCGCCGGAGACGACGCCCGGAGGACGTGCGCTCAAGTTCTATTCCTCGGTGCGCCTCGACATCCGGAGGATCGAGACGCTGAAGGAGGGAGTGGAGGCGATCGGGAACCGCGTCCGCGTGAAGGTGGTCAAGAACAAGGTCGCCCCGCCGTTCAAGCAGGCCGAGTTCGACATCATCTACGGCGCCGGGATCCCCTGGGAGTCCACCGTGCTCGAGGCGGCCCTGGAGCGCAAGATCGTGCAGAAGTCAGGCTCGTACTTCAGCTTCGGGGACGAGCGCCTGGGCCAGGGGAGGCAGAACGCGGCCGCCTTCCTGGGCGAGCACCCCGACGTGTGCGAGGCGATTCTCGCCCGGCTGCAGGCCGAGGCAGGGCCGGACCAGGTCGTCTCCGCGCGGTTGCTGCCCACGCTCGCCGAGGAGCCGGCGGCAGCGAAGGAGGCCGAGAAGGCGGCCCCGGCCGCGAGCGAAGAGAAGCCCAAGCCGAAGGCAGAGAAGGAAGCGAAGGCGGAGGTCGCCTCCGGTTCCTGACTAGGGGCTCCACGCGACCATGAGCTCTCCGGGCATGCGCCGGATCACCGGGCTCCACGAGCGCCCGCGCGGGCGAGTGGTGGTCGAGATCGACGGGGCCGAGTGGCGCATCTTTCCGGTCGAGGTGGTCGCCCGGTCCGGTTTGCGCGCCGGAGCGGAGCTCGATCGCTCACTTCTCCGCAGCCTCGCCCGCGAGCTTCGCAGGGCAAAAGCCCTTACCGTCGCGGCGCGGGCCCTCCGCCGACGGGACCTCTCCACGCGCCGGATGGACGAGCGGCTCTCGCGCTCGGGCGTCGCTCCCGCCGCGCGCGCCGAGGCGATGGCTGTCCTCTCCCGCTCCGGCCTGCTGGACGACGAGCGGTTCGCCGCCGCCCAGGCCCGCTCTCTGGCCGAGCGCAACCTCGGCGACGCCGCCATCCGCTACGACCTGGAGGCTCACGGGATCGATCCCGACGGGATCGAGCGGGCCTTCGCGGAGGTTCCTTCCGAGCGTGAGCGCGCCGATCGAGTGGTCGCCAGGCGGGGCCGCTCGCCCGCGACCGCGCGCTACCTGGCCCGCAGGGGATTCGGAACCGAGGCGGTGGAGTCGGCCGCAGGCGTCGAGGTTGCGCACGAACCGTGAGGGACGGTAGGATAGAAGGGCTTCATCCGACATTTTCCTGCACAGAGCGCATTTCCAAAACCGAAGAATCGCCGAGAGAGACCCCGATGAATCGAGCGACTGACTCATTCGGGACGCGGAGGCGGCTGACCTAGCGTCCCTCTAGGAAACAGACGGAGCCGCCTGCGGCTTCGTGAAGCTCGAATGGGCTCCGTGCGGGCTCGATGGCGGATGGCACCGTGGCGTTGCCGCGGACAACTGAAGTTTCGACGCCAGGAGCGCACGAATGCTCATCGCCCTCGGAATCCTGATCGGTCTCGCAGTCGGAGCAGCCCTGGGCGTGCTCGTGCTCCGAGCGCTCACCTCGCGGAATGGAGGCTCCCCCTCCGTTGCCGCCGCACGGCGTGAAGCCGAGGCGATCAAGCGCGAGGCCGAGATCGAAGCCCGTGAGCTCGCGGTCGGCCTGCGGGCCCAAGCCGAGGAAGAGCTCCAGGAACGGCGCTCGCACGTCACGCGCATGGAGGAGCTGCTCGCCTCCAAGACCGCCGAGAACGACAGACGGAGCGCGGACCTCGAGCGGCTCGGCACGGAGCTCGAGCAGCAGCGCGAGAAGCTCGAGCAGGCCAGGGATCGCGAGTTACGCGAGCTCGAGCGCATCGCCGGCATGACGATCGAGGAAGCGAAGAGGCGTGTGCTCGACCGGTCACAGGAGCTCGTTCGGCACGAGCTGGAGCGGCGCGTCCGGCAGGCCGACGAAGAGGCGCGGAACGAGGCGAAGCGCCGCGCGCGCAACCTGGTCGCGGACGCGCTCCAGCGGGTGGCCGCGAGCCACGCCGCCGAGACCACCGTCTCCGTGGTGGAGCTCCCCTCCGACGACATGAAGGGGCGGATCATCGGCAAGGAAGGCCGCAACATCCGCGCGCTCGAGCATCTGACCGGCGTCGAGATCATCATCGACGACACGCCGGAAGCCGTTGTCCTCTCCTCCTTCGACGGCGTGCGGAGGGAGGTCGCCCGCATCACGCTCACGAAGCTGATCGAGGACGGCCGCATCCATCCCGCCCGAATCGAGGAGATGTACTACCAGTCGAAGGCCGAGCTCGAGGAGCACATGCTCCACGCCGGTGAGCAGGCTGTCTTCGAGGCCAATTGCGGGAACTTCCACGAGGAGCTGGTCAAGATTCTCGGCCGTCTCCGCTACCGGACGAGCTACGGGCAGAACGTCCTCAAGCACACGCTCGAGGTCGTCCATCTGGCCGGGATCATGGCGGCGGAGCTCGGAGCGGGGGGGGAGACGGCAAAGCGGGCCGCGCTCCTCCACGACATCGGCAAGGCGATGACGCACGAGGTCGAGGGGTCGCACGCGCTCATCTCGGCGCAGCTGGCGCGCCGGTACGGCGAGAGCCAGGGCGTCGTGCACGCCATCGAGGCGCACCACTATGAGGTTCAGCCCCAGACCGTGGAGGCCGTCCTGGTGATCGCCGCCGACGCGATCTCCGCATCGCGTCCGGGCGCCAGGGGAGAGAGCCTGGAGAGCTACATCAAGCGGCTCGAGGCGCTCGAGGAGATCGCCACCCAGAAGGAAGGCGTCGAGAAGGCGTTCGCGCTCCAGGCGGGCAGGGAGATCCGGGTGATGGTCAAGCCCGAAGAGGTCGACGACGGCGCCGCCGCCCTGCTCTCACACGAGATCGCCCGCGAGATCGAGGACCAGCTGGAGTATCCGGGTCAGGTCAAGGTGACCGTGATCCGCGAGAGCCGCGCCATCGAGGTTGCCCACTAGTACAGGCTCCAGCCCGGCATCTCCGGCGACTCGCCGAGGTAGACCTCGAGGGTCGGCGGCAGGTACTCCGGGTAGAGGCGTAGGCGGTGAGCCGCAGGTGCCTTCGAGGACGACAGGGACGACTCGGGGGCCGCGCGGACGCCATCAGCTCGGGATTCGTCGCTGCGGCGCGAGCGATTTCGTCGCCCTTGTCCGCCTCTACTCCGGCACGAGCCCTGCCCGAACGCGCGCGGCGGTATCTCGTGGTTTGCGCGTACCGTCGGTGATCCGAAGCCACCAGTCCCAGTTCATGCAGCGGATCCCCCGGACCTCGGCAGTGGTGAGCGCAGCTCGAAACCAGGCGACGTCGGCGGGAAAGCCGTTGAAGAGCCCCTGATCGCGGCCCCACGCGCGGTGCTCGGCGAGCACGGCGTACGGATCCTCGTCATGGTGCTCCAGCAACTCGCGCACGTGTTCCCGTATCTGGGCGAGTCGAGCTCGGCGCGCACGAACGCCTCGATCACCTTGGCCTCGGGCACAGAGTGGAGAATTCTCATCCCGCTACCATCCTCCGAGATGAAGCGCTATCACGTCACAACCTTTGGGTGCCAGATGAACGCCCACGACTCGGAGCGGATCAAAGGCCTGCTCGAGGACCTGGGCCTGGGAGAGGCGACGTCCCAGGACGAGGCGGACGTCCTCGTCTTCAACACCTGCACCATCCGCGAGAAGCCGGACACGCGCCTTGCGGCCCACCTCGGCAACGCCCGCGTGCTCAAGGACGCCGACCCGGAGCGCGTGATCGCGGTGGGCGGGTGCTACGCCGAGGCGCAGCGCGAGCGCATCTTCGAGCTGTATCCCTTCGTGGACGTCGCCTTCGGGCCGGGCTCGATCTCGCATCTCGGAGACTGGATCGGCGCGGGCGGCGAGGGCATCGCACGCGGGCGCTTCGGGACCGGCGACGATCGCTCCTTCGCAGCCGAGCTTCCTGCGCGGCGCGAGCGCTCGGTGCAGGCGTGGGTGCAGGTCTCGATGGGCTGCAACTCCGTGTGCTCCTATTGCATCGTCCCTGCGGTGCGTGGCCGCGAGGTGAGTCGCCGCCAGGGCGACATTCTGGCCGAGGTGACCGCATTGGCCCGCGACGGTGTCAGGGAGGTGACGCTCCTGGGGCAGAACGTGAACTCGTGGGGGCGGGACCTCCTCCCCGACGTCAAGACCGAGTTCGGCGAGCTGCTGCGGGCAGTCGACGCCGTCGCAGGGATCGAGCGCATCCGCTTCACGAGCCCGCACCCGAAGGACTTCCGCGCGCCCGTCATCGCCGCGATGGCCGAGTGCGACGCCGTCTGTGAGCACGCGCATCTCCCGCTGCAGTCGGGCTCGACCAGGATTCTCAAGGCGATGCGGCGCACGTACGGCCGGGAGCGGTACCTCAAGCTCGTCGGGCAGCTCCGGGTTGCGATTCCGGATCTCGCGCTGACGACCGACATCATCGTCGGCTTCCCGGGCGAGACGGAGGCCGACTTCCGCGAGACCATCGACGTGGTGGAAGAGGTCGGCTTCGACGGCGCCTTCACCTTCGTGTTCTCTCCGCGCGCAGGCACCGAGGCGGCCGGAATGGCCGAGCAGGTGCCCGATGAGGTCAAGCGCGAGCGGATCGAGCGCGTCGTCGAGGTCGTGCAGCGCGTGGCCCATGGGCGCAACGAGGAGCGCGTCGGCCGCGTCGAGGAGGTGCTCGTCGAAGGGCCCAGCCGCACCGAGCCCGATCTCCTCCGTGGGCGCACCCGCCGCAACACCACCGTCAACTTCGCCGGGGACGCGCACGCCGGCGACCTCGTGCCGGTGCTGATCGAGAGCGCGAGCTCGACGACTCTGGCCGGCTCGCAGGCCGTTCCCGTAGCCGCGTGATGGCGATTCGGGAGCGACATCTGGCCTGGGACGGCTGCCTCAACGTGCGCGATCTCGGCGGCCACGACACGGAGGACGGCTCGGTGACGAAGTTCGACGCCGTCGTGCGGGCCGACAGCGTCCGGAACTTGAGCGACAAGGGTTGGAAGGCGCTCGTCGACTACGGCATCACGAGGGTCGTGGACCTCAGGGCCCATCCGGAGCTCGAGGCCGATCCGCCCGCCGAGCTGCCGGTCGAAGTCGTCCACGTCCCGTTCATGGAGACCGAGAAGGAGGAGTGGGAGGAGATCGAGCCCAAGGTCGAGGCGGCCGGGAAGAACGCACCCGACGTGCCGACCGCGACCCGCGACGTCTATCTCATCTTCCTCGAGCACTTCAAGCACAACGTCGCGGCGGCGATCCGCGCGGTGGCGGACGCGCCGGAGGGCGGCGTGGTCATCCACTGCGCCGGCGGCAAGGACCGAACGGGCCTGCTGACGGCGTTTCTCCTTCATCTCGCGGGCGTGAGTGACGACGACATCGCCGCCGACTACGCCGTCAGCGAGGAGCGCCTGCGGCCCCGCCACGACGAGTGGATCGCCGAGGCCGAGAACGACGAGGAGCGGGAGCGGCTCAAGCGCATCTCCGCCACGCCCGCCGACGCCATGCACGGCGTCCTCGATGAGCTCGAGCGGCGCTACGGAGGCGTCGAGGGCTTCGTGAAGGCCGGGGGCGCGACGGACGAGGATCTCTGCAGGGCCCGCGCCCGCCTGCGTGACTGAGCCCCTCGTTCTCGCTCTCTTCGGACCGACCACCTCCGGAAAGAGCGCGGTCGCCGACAAGGCCGCGCGCCGCATCTCCGCCAAGATCGTCTCGGCGGACTCCATGCAGGCATACGAGGGGCTGCCGATCCTCACCAATCAGCCCACGACGCCGACGGCCCTCGTTGCCATCTGGCCGCTCTCGCACGAGGGCTCGGTGGGCGAATACCAGGCCCTGGCCCATCACGCGATCGACGAAGCGCTCGAACGAGGACGCACGCCGGTCGTGGTCGGAGGGACGGGCCTCTACCTGAGGGCGGCGCTGAGCGATCTCGCGCTTCCGCCAGAGCCGCCTCCGGGGCTGCGGGAACGACTTGCCGAGATGTACGGGCGGCTAGGCCTCGAGCGAGCACACGAGCTGCTCGCCGAACGCGACCCGGCCGCCGCGGCGCGCGTCCATCCCAACGACGAGCGACGAGTCATCCGCGCCCTCGAGCTCACGGAGCTCGGTTCGACCCTGCATCCGCACGATCCGCGCCTGTGGTCGGAGGACGCCCGCCATCCGACGGTGATCTTCGGGCTCGAGGTCTCGCGCGAAGAGCTGGAGCGGAGGATCGCGGAGCGGACGGAGCGCATGTTCGCTCTCGGCGTCGAGGAGGAGGTGGGGCGGGCGCTCGAGAAGACGGTGTCGAAGACGGCCCGCCACGCCCTGGGGCTCGAGGAGATCGCGAGCCTGCCGCGCGAGGAGGCCGTCGAGGCCGTGAACGCGCGGACGAGGCGCTACGCCGCCTACCAGCGCAAATGGATGCGGCGGATACCGGGCCTTGTTAGCCTCAGCGGCGATCGCCCGGCGGGCGAGATCGCCGATGAGATTCTCGAAGTGGCACGGTCTCGGCAACGACTACCTGCTCGTCGAGCGGGCTGAGCTCGCTTTTCCGCTGACGCCCGAGAACGTGCGCCTGATCTGCGACTACCACTTCGGGGTGGGCTCCGACGGCATCCTCGAGGTCGTCTCGGCCGACGGCGCAGACGCCGAAGTCGTGATCTGGAACCCGGACGGATCGACCGCCGAGCTGTCCGGCAACGGCACGCGAATCGTCGCGCGCTGGCTGGCGCGCCGGAGCGGAGCCGACGAGGTGAGGATCCGCGTGGGCCCGCGCCAGGTCCGAGGACGCATGCGAGGCCGGCTCGAGGTGGAGATGGACGTGGGAGAGGTCGAAGTGGGGGAGGGGGAGACGATCGACGTGGCAGGCGAGCCCGTCGAGCTGACCCCCGTCTCGGTCGGCAACCCTCACGCGGTCATCCGCCGCGACCCGGAGCGTGCGGAGCTCCTGCGCCTGGGCCCCCTCGTCGAGCGCCACGAGCGTTTTCCGGAGCGGACGAACGTCCAGCTCGTGCGCGTGGACGGTGAGCACGAGCTGAGCGTGCGGGTCTGGGAGCGGGGAGCGGGGGAGACCCTCTCTTCGGGCACGAGCTCCGTGGCGGCAGCGGCCGCGGGGGTGGCAAACGGCTGGTGCGAGAGCCCGGTCACCGTGCACCTCGCGGGCGGTGACCTCCTCGTCCAGCTCGAGGACGGACGAGCGCTGTTGACGGGCCCCGCGCAGGAGATCTGCACCGTCGAGCTCTCCCCGGAGTTGGAGCTGGGATGAAGTTCGCCAAGAGACTCGACCGGGTCCCTCCATATCTCTTCGCCGAGCTCGAACGGCGCATCTCGGCCATGGAGGCCGAGGGGGTCGACGTGATCAGCCTCGGGATCGGCGACCCCGACCTGCCGACGCCGGAACCGGTCATCGAGGCCGCGCAGAAGGCCATGCGCGACAGCGCGAACCACCAGTATCCGACCAACCGCGGAACGGCCGCCTTCCGCAAGGCCGTGGCCGGCTTCTACCGCGACCGCTTCGACGTCGAGTTGGATCCGGACCGCGAGGTCGTTCCCGTCCTCGGAGGAAAGGAGGGCGTCTCGCACGTCGCCCTCGCCTGTCTCGATCCGGGGGATGTCTGCCTCTCGCCCGACCCCGGGTATCCGCCCTACACCTCGGGTCCGGTGTTCGCGGGTGCCGAGGTGCACTACTTGCCCCTGAGCGAGAAGAACGCCTTCCTCCCGGATCTCGATGCCATTCACGCGGGCGTTCTCGCGCGTGCGAACCTGCTCTTCCTCAACTACCCCAACAACCCCACGGGCGCGATCGTCGGCGAGGGATTCTTCGAGCGGGCGGTCGCTTTCGCGCGGGAGCACGAACTGGTCGTCGTCCACGACAGCGCCTACTCCGAGATCTGCTTCGACGGCTACTGGGCACCGAGCTTCCTCTCCACATCCGGAGCGAAGGAGGTCGGGGTCGAGATCTTCTCGCCCTCGAAGGGATGGAACATGACCGGATGGCGCGGCGGCCTGATCGCAGGGAACGCCGAGCTCGTCGACCGCTACCGGGGCATGAAGGCGAATATCGACTCGGGCATGTTCGGAGCGATCCAGGCTGCGACGGCCGCGGCGCTCACGGACGCCCGCGACTTCCCCCGGCAGATGTCCGAGGTCTACCAGCGCCGGCGCGACCTCCTGGCGGAGGCGCTGCGCGCGATCGGCCTCGACGTGCGGCCTCCGCTCGCGACCCCGTACTTCTGGGTACGCGTCCCCGAGGGATACTCGTCGGAGTCGTTCGCGGAGCTCGTGCTCGAGCGCGCGGCGGTCGTCGTCTCGCCGGGAAGCGCGTACGGGCCGAGCGGTGAGGGATTCGTACGTTTGTCCCTCACCATCACCGACGAGCGCCTCGAAGAGGCCGCGCAGCGGATCGAATCGGCTCTGGCAGACGCGTCGCTCTCGCCGTCATAATCACCCTGTGAGTCATCGCCAGCCCGATCCCGCTCCGGGCGCCGAGGCCGAGCGGGGCTTTCTCCTCTCCGTCCGCGCACGTGAGATCGACCAGCAAGCCGCACTAGACGAGTTCTCGGCGCTCGCACGCACCGCGGGCGTAGAGCCCGTGGCCCGGCTCGTCCAGCGACGCGCGCGCCCTGATCCGCGCACCCTGGTCGGGAAGGGCAAGCTCGAGGAGCTGAAGCGTGCGTACGGCGAGTCCGGGGCCGAGTCTCTGCTCGTCGACGACGAGCTGACGCCTCCGCAGCAGCGCAATCTCGAGAACGCGCTCACCGCGCGGATCGTCGACCGGACGCAGCTGATCCTCGACATCTTCGCCCAGCACGCCGTCAGCGCCGAGGGGAAGCTGCAGGTCGAGCTCGCGCAGCTCGCGTACAACCTTCCTCGCATGCGCGGCATGTGGCAGCACCTGGAGCGCCTGGGAGGCGGCGTGGGGACGCGCGGGCCGGGAGAGTCGCAGCTGGAGACCGATCGCCGGCTGGCGCGCCGGAGGATCGCTCTGATGCGTCGACGGCTCGAGAAGCTGCGCAAGCAGCGCGAGACGAGGCGGAACGAGCGACGGCGCTCCGAGACGCCCACGGTGGCGCTGGCGGGATACACCAACGTTGGAAAGTCCACCCTCCTGAACGCGCTCACCGGCGCTCATGCGTCCGTGGACGACCGCCTGTTCGAGACCCTCGATCCAACCACGCGGGCCTTCGAGCACGAAGGGCGCCGCTACCTGCTGACGGACACGGTCGGCTTCATCAGGAGGCTTCCGCACGAGCTCGTGGAGGGATTCGCCGCCACGCTGGAGGAGACGCTCGTCTCCGACCTCGTCCTGCACGTCGTCGACGCCTCTGCGTCGGACGACGAGATCGACGAGATGACCGCTGCCGCCGACGCGGTGCTGGCCGAGATCGGCGCCGGGGAGCTGCCGGTCGAGGTGGTCCTGAACAAGATCGACGAGGTGGACGGCCTGCGTCGACGCAGGCTCGCCAATCGCTTCCCCGGCTCGTTACAGGTCTCGGCGCGCACGGGGGAGGGGCTCGACGCTCTCAGGGCGCGGCTTGCGGAGCGGTTCGCAGAGCGGTTCGAGACCGTCCGCCTTCTCGTCCCATACGAAGACGGGGCGCGCCTGAGCGAGCTCTACGCCCTGGGCGCGCCGATCGTCGAGCGGGTCGATCTGCCGGAGGGCGTCTCGGTGACGGCGAAGCTCCCCCGCCGCGAGCTGCGCCGATTCGCTCCCTATCTCGTCGCCGAGGGGTCGGAGGCGCGGGCCGCCTCGAACCGGTGAAGGCGCTCTCCGTTCGTCGTCTCCGGGAGGACGCGGTCCTGCCCGCGCGCGCGTATCCGGGAGACGCAGGGCTCGATCTCGCCGCGTGCGAGCGCTACGAGCTCGGCCCGGGTGAGCGCGCAGTCGTGTCCACCGGGCTCGCGGTCGCCATCCCGGAGGGATTCGCCGGCTTCGTCCAGCCGCGCTCCGGTCTGGCCGCCGAGCACGGCATCTCGGTCGTCAATGCTCCGGGGCTCGTCGACTCCGGCTACCGGGGCGAGGTTCGCGTCGTGCTCCTGAACACGGATCGCGAGGCATCGTTCGTCGTCGAGCCCGGGATGCGCATCGCACAGCTCGTCGTCCTGCCGGTTGCCGCGCTCGAACTGGACGAGGTGGACGAGCTGCCGGAGAGCGAGCGCGGCGACCGCGGCTTCGGGTCGTCCTGATGGCGAGCGAGCCGCGGATCCGCGTCTCCGCCATCCTGCGCTGGCAGGACCGGCTGCTCCTGTGCAGACACGAGAAGCCCGGCAAGGAGTACTGGCTGCTGCCCGGCGGAGGCGTCAACTCGGGCGAGAGCCTCGTGGACGCCCTGCACCGCGAGCTGGCCGAGGAGGTCGGAGTGGGGGAGGACATCCTGCTCGAAGGCCCCGTCGCCATCGCCGACTCGATCGCGCCTACGCGCAGCTTCGCCGCCAAGCACGTCGTCCACATCGTCTTTGCCGGGGACCTGAGCGGCCGCTCGCTGGAGGCGGTTACGTCGCGCGACGCGGCCGTGCGAGGTCATCGCCTGTTCGCCGTGGACGAGCTGGACGGGATCGTCCTGCATCCGCCGATCCAGCGCTTCCTGGCCCGCTGGCAGCCCGGCGACCCGGTGGTGTACCTGGGCGCGCTCTGGGCGCCCTAGCCGCTCATCGGCTTGCGAAAGATGATCGAGCGGCGCGTGTAGCCCATTTCGCTCCTCCCAGAAGGGCACGGAGAACGGGCTGTCGATGTAGGTGTCGCAGATCGCGACCACGGCGCCCTGCGAGCGGCCCCATTCCTCGGCCGCCTCGACCAGCCCGGTCGCCACGCCCCTCCGCTTGTAGTCGTCGGCCGTCTCGACGGCGTTGATGAACAGGCGGATGAAGCCGAGGTCCCGCTGGCCCTGGCACTCTGCGGTCTCGAGCGGAGGGCGCACGCTCGCCTCCAGATACCCGGCGACATTTCCCTCGACCTCGGCGACGAGGGCGAGGTTCTCTTCGGCGTTCCGCCACTCGTCGTCCCGCTCGAGCATGTCCGCGAGCGCCTCCTCGTTGGGCTCCTTGAAGTATTCAGGCGCGAACCGGGCGTAGTAGGCGCTGTTCTCGCGGCCGATGTGCGCGATGGCCTGGCCGTCTCCTTCCCGGAAGCCGCGGATGGTGATCTCGCTCACCTAGAAGCGCCCTCCTCGGTCGCGGGCCCGAGAGGCTGACACCTCGTGCGCCTGCCGCTCGAGCTCGTCGGAGACCGGCTCGAGCGAGGGCTCGTCGCCCGTGCGGTGAGCGGCGGCCTGCGTGAGCAGCCAGTCGGCCAGCCAGGGATTCCTGGGGAGGAGAGGGCCGTGGAGATAGGTGCCGAGAACGCGCCCCGAGCGGCAGCCCTCGAAGCCGCTCTCCCCGTCGTTGCCGAACCCCGCGATCACACGGCCGAGGGCCTCGGCTCCGTCCTCCAGATACGTCTTCCCGGCATGGTTCTCGAACCCGGCCAAGGGCCGCGGCTCGCCCGGCTCGAGCTCGCAGTCGAGCAGGACGTCGCCGATCATCCTCCGCTCGCCCGCGACGGTGTACAGCGGCAACAGGCCGGCGCCCGGAAGCTCCACGCCCTCGCGGTCGCGATAGAAGCGCCCCAGGAGCTGGTACCCGCCGCACACGGCCAGCACGGCGGCGCCGCCGTCGACGGCCGCGGAGAGTGCCGGCCCCTTGGCCGCGACGTCGGGCGCGATCAGCGCCTGCTCGCGGTCCTGGCCGCCTCCGAGGTAGTAGAGGTCGTGCCGCCCGGGCACGACCTCCTCGCCGACCCCGATCGGCTCGACGGCGAGCTCGATCCCGCGCCAGGCCGCGCGGCGCTCGAGCACGGCGATGTTCCCGCGGTCGGCGTAGATGTTCAGATAGTCGGGATAGAGATGCCCGACGCGAATGGTCACGCCGCGCGCTCCCAGTAGGGACGCACGAACCCGCGCCGGGTGACGATCTCCCTCAAGGCGAGCATGGCCGTGTAGGTCGGAAGGACGATCAGCTCGCCTCCGGCCGGCGTCAGCTCGAGGGCGCGCTCGAGAGCTTGCTCGAGATCGGGGACCACCTCGGTTCTGTTCTCGTCGAAGCCGCCGTACTTGAAGCGCAGGGCGAGCTCGGCCGCGCGGTCCCCCGACGCGACGATTCGCTCCAGCCCCTCGGCCTCGAGCAGGGGCTCGAAGTCGACGTCCCAGGTCCAGGACACGTCGCGCCCGTCTGCGATCGCGTCGTTGAGACAGACGAGGAGGAGGGGAGGGGCGCCGGCTGCAAGCAGCGTGCGAACGACCTCGTTGGCTCCCGCGGGGTTCTTGATCAGCAAGACGAGCAGCCTGCGGTCGCCCACCGCGATCCGCTCGAAGCGCCCGAAGGCGGCGCGGAAGCGCTCCAGGCCACTCGCGATCTCCTCGAGGCTCGCGCCCCAGGCACTCGTCAGAGCAGCGGCTGCAAGGGCGTTGTAGACGTTGTAGAGGCCTGGAAGCTGGAGGCGCACCCGCCTGCTGCCCTCGTGCGCCACGAGCTCGAAGGACGCGTGCTCGAGCCCGTGCAGCTCGATCCCGCGCGCGACAACGTCCAGAGGCGGCCGGGCGTGCCCGCAGCTCGGGCAGCGGTAGTCGCCCAGGTGACCCATGTACGCGGCTGTGAACTCGTACGGCGTTCCGCACCTGATGCAGTAGCGCGAGTCGGCGGCATGCTGGAGGACGGGCTGGGCGTGACGGGGATCGTCGATCCCGAAGGTGCGCGCGTTGGGCCGGTCTCGGGCGAGATCTCCGGTCTGGGGATCATCCCCGTTCGCGACCACCCAGGCATCCTCGTCCAGGAGATCCACGGCGCGGCGCCAGCGCTCTGCGACGATCTCGAGCTCTCCATAGCGGTCGAGCTGGTCGCGGAAGAGATTGCCGAGGCACACGGCCCGTGGCCGCAGCCGCTCGCAAACCTCCGGGAACGCCGCCTCGTCCACCTCGAAGAGGCCGAGCTCCGCGCCGCGGGCCTCGAGCAACGCGGAGGCGACGCCCGAGACGAGATTGGCCCCGGCGCGGTTGTGGGCGAGGCGGACCCTGGGGCGCAGAATCTCCGCAGCCATGGCAGACGTGGTCGTCTTCCCGTTCGTCGCCGAGATGAGCAGCGACCCCTGAGGGAGCCTGGCCGCCAGCCGGTCGATCGCACCCGGATCGAGCTTCCACAGCAGCTTGCCCGGAATCGTGGTCCCACCGCCCGCGCCGGCCAAGCGGGAGAGACGACCCACGACACGTGCGGCGGCGACTTCCGTCGCGAGAGGGATGCGCAGCGCCATGCAGGCGAGCGTACCGACCTCCGCGGAGTGGTTGCGCGCTCTTCGCTAGGCCGCGGCGGCCAGGGTCGCGAGGCGCTCGAGGCAGAACTCGCCTTCGCGGGGAGCGCGCACGCCGGGAAGCGGGTCCTCCTCGAACTCCCGGTCGGGGCGGAAGCGCTCCCGGCTCGTGATCCGGCCCTTCTCGAGCACGATCAGTGTGCCTTCGTCGATTTCCCGCTTCTTCAGCTTCATCCCCGTATACCGCTCGACGACGTGGAGCGCGAGCTTGGTGGAGCCGAAGAAGGTGGCGTGCTTGCTCGCGCCGATCCAGAGCGGACGGCCGACGCCGCGGGCGCAGAAGATCTCCCCAGGCCGGCACTCGTCCATCCAGGCGGTCGCCATCGACCCGCGCAGCTCCTCCAGTGCCCTTCCATCGCTGTGCGCCAGCTCGGCGAGCGCGAAGATGGCCTCGGAATCGACGGTCATACCGCGCGTGGCCCGTTCGAAGCCGTGCTCGGCGAAGACCTCTTCGTCGTTGAGGATGATGCCGTTGTGGACTCCGACCACCGAGCCGTGCCGGATCGGATGGTTGTTCGCCTCGATCCGCGGATGGCCCTTGGTGTAGTCGCGAACGTGGAGGAGGACCTGGGTGGCGGACTGGGGGATCTCGATCCTGTCCAGGAGCGCGCTCGCCCCGGAGCGCTGCTTGTGGACGCAGATGCGGCCGCCGTTTCGATACGCGTACCCGACCGCGTCGGCGCCGCGCTCGGCGATGCCGGCGAGCAGCGCCTGAGCAGCGAGCGTCCTATCGACGTCGCTGTCGGCAGTCAGGCAGTATCCGGCGATTCCGCACATGTTCCGATCGTAGGCCCCTCCTCGGACGGGCGACCCCTACCGCTTGTGACTCGCACATACGAGTCTTATTTCTTCTGACGGGCCGCTTTCCTCGAAGTTAGTCCTTGAAACGTTGAGACTTTGTGACGATGCGTTAAGGCTCTGTGAAGGGAGTGAGAGCTAAGAGCCGGCCACGGGGATCATCTCGCGCAGCGTGGAGAGGCGCCTGAGCGTGTCCAGCTCGATCTGCCGGACGCGCTCGCGCGTGAGCCCCATCCTGCGCCCGATCTCCTCGAGCGTCATCGGATCCGAGCCGTCGAGGCCGTAGCGAAAGACGAGGACCTCGCGTTCGCGGTCGGCCAGGGCTGAGAGCGCTTCGGACAGAGCCTGGCTGCGGAGCGAGATCTCGACCTCTTCTTCGGGAAGTGGGTCGTCACCCGCGACGAAGTCGCCGAACACCGCGTCTTCCTGCTCGCCGACGGGTTGGTCGAGGCTGAGCGAGGCGCTCGCAGCCGCCCGAACCTCGTAGGCCTGGTGGAGGGGGAGGCCGGCCTCCTCGGCGATCTCGGGCAGCTTCGGCTCGCGGCCGAGCTGCGTCCACAACGTCCGCTCGGCGCGGTTCATCTTCTGCCTGCGCTCCACGATGTGGACGGGCATGCGGATGGTTCTCGCCTTGTCCGCGAGCGCCCGGGCGACCGCCTGCCGGATCCACCAGGTGGCGTAGGTGGAGAACTTGTACCCGCGGCGCCAGTCGAACTTCTCCACGGCGCGGATCAGCCCCAGCGTCCCTTCCTGGATGAGGTCGAGGAAGGGGAGACCCTGGTTGCGGTAGTTCTTGGCGATGGATACGACGAGGCGCAGGTTGGACTGGATCATCCGCTGTTTGGCCTCCATGTCGCCGCGCTCGACGCGCTTCGCGAGCGCGACCTCCTGCGCGGCGGTCAGGAGCGCATGCCGGCCCGCCTCGCGCAGGAAGAGCTGGAGTGCGTCGGTGGTCGTCTCGTACGAGAAGGTGAGCGGCTGCTGCGGGGCCGGCTCGGGAGCTGCTTCGACCAGCTCGATTCCGCGCTGCTCGAACTCGCGGTGGAGGGCGTCGACCTCCAGCGGATCAAGCCCATGCGCCTCGACGAAGTCGTTCAGATCGGCCAGTCGCACGGAGCCCGCCTGCTCCGCGGATTCGATCAACTGCTTCAACTCCTCCAGCTCGAGGAGCTCTCCCCCCAAGACACTCATCTGCCGCGCGCTTACGAGATTCCCCCTTTCATCTCATCTTGCACCCAGGTGAGTGATGCTCCGCGCCTGCGCAACGATACCGATTCCCGCGTACTCCGCGAATTCGAGGCTGTGCACGGGAACCGACGTTATGTCAAGTTGACACTCATCCGAAGTGCGCCCCCCGCACCCCGCTCGCCATCAGGGCGATGATCGCCCCCGCGAGGACGAGTCTGTACACCACGAAGATCGTGTAGTCGTTGCGGCGCAGGTAGCCGAGGAGCGCGCGGATGGCGATGTAGCCGGTCACGGCCGCGGCGATGGTCCCCACCACGAACGGCCCCGCGGACCCGGGCGGAAGGCCCTTGAAGGCGATGTCCTTGATTCCCTTCAGGACTGCCGCCCCGAACACGATCGGGACGAGCAGCAGGAACGAGAAGCGCGCGGCGTCGTCGCGCTTGAGGTCGAAGAAGCGGCCGGCCGTGATCGTGATCCCCGACCTCGAGACACCGGGCGCAAGCGCCAGGCACTGCGCGATCCCGATCGCAATTGCGGCTTTGAAGCCGAGCTGGTCCATCGTCCGTCGCTCCGGCGAGCGGTCGGCCGCCCACAGGACGACCGCGAACACCGCCATCAGGATGGCGATCTGCCAGGGCTGCCCGAGCTTCTCCTCGATGAACTCCTCGCCCACGGCGCCGGCGATCGCCGCGGGGATTGTGGCGAGCAGCACGTACCAGGCGACGCGCTCTTCCGCCGTGGAGATCTCGCGGCGAGAGACGCTGCGGAACCAGGCGGCGATGAGACGGCCGATGTCCCGCCAGAAGTACGCGATCACCGCGATGAGCGTGCCAACGTGCAGGGCGACGTCGAAAGTCTTGTTGAAGGCCGCGTGCTGCTCGAGGTATTTCCAGTCCGCGACCCACGGGACGATGATCAGGTGGCCCGACGAGGAGATCGGCAGGAGCTCCGTGAAGCCCTGGACGACGCCCAGGACGAGCGCCTGCCAGTCGGACAGGGCCCCGGGCCGCTCCCCTACCCTGGCGGCAGCGAGCAGGATCGCTGTGAGAAGCGCCGCGCAGGCGGCGAGGACGATTCCGGCGCGGCGCACGGCGGCTGATCCTACGGGAGCGGGCCGGCGCTTCGCCGGTTCAACCGGCTGTGCTCAGGGTCTCAGAAAAAAGTGTTCGCAAAGTGCAACGTTTTCTTTCGAGCGGGTCTTGAAAAGGGCCCCGGGGCCATTTAGATTCACCCCTGCGCCGAGCACGGAACGTGAGTAGGTCGAAGCCGAGCGCGGGAGCTGTACGCGGAAGCGGAAAGTTAACGCGAGCGGTGGACGAAAGCGGAACCGGCTCGGCGAATTATTGGTCCAGCGTTGATGGAGGCGACCGCGTGTGACCGCGGCCACCCGGCAAAGCCGGGGGCCGCTTTCCCCGAGGGGGAAACGGGGTTTCCCCCTCGGGGCTCCCCCTTCCTTGACCGGACGCGACACAACCGACGAGTAGCTTCCCACGACTAGTCCGCGGGTACGTACCCATGCGACGCGTTACGATCGTCCCTCGATGCACCTGCCGCGGCCCCCCAGCATCGATCACGGCGTCGCCTCGTTTCTCTGGGGGGTCGGCCTCGGCCTCTTCATCTGGCTGGGGCTGCTCGCCGTCGGCGTCTCCAAGCCGACGTCCTTCATCATCGCCGCCGTGAGCGGCGCTGCGATCTTCTATCTCGTCCGTGTTCTGGGTGAGGAGACCCTGCGCCGCTAGCGGCGTGTCGGACTGGGCCTCTCTTCGGTCGGAGCCGTCGCCGTGGGAGCGCCGGCCTCCGTTGCGGCGCGCCTGCGATCGGCCTCCCGCTCGTCACCGTCCGGACCTGCAGCAGGCGCGTCCGGAGCGGGCGCAGCGTCCTCGCGTCGCCTGAACACCGGCTCCGTGCGCGGCCCCGTCGTGTCGAAGATCAACCCGAACACGAGCCCGAGGCCGAACGCGAGCACCGAGACGACCTGGACCAGGTCGCCCACCAGGCCGCCGATTCCGATGCTTCCCGACCAGCTAGTGATGTGGCGCTGGAACCAGTTCGCTTCCGGCTGGGCGGCCAGCAGGACCCATCCTGCGGCGACGAGCACCGGCAGGAAGCCGAGCAGGAACACGCTCCCGGACACGCGCGGCCAGCCCCACTTCGTCCAGCCGCCGAGCAGCTGGGAGACGGCCATCGCGAGCCCTGCGCCGGCGATCAGGCCGACCGCGGCCCAGTAACCGCCGGTCGAGCTCGTGGAGATCTGGGTCGAGATCCAGACCAGGAGGCCGGCCGCAGCGGCCCCGATCAGCGTCAAGCTTCCCCGTGTCAATCCGTACATGTGATCACCTCGATGGCCCCCTTCCCCCGCTGGGCGCGTTTTACACCGGAGGTTTCACGCGCGCTTAGGTCCGCGATTCCAGGGCAAGCCTGCGCGCGTCGAAGCGGGACGAGGACAACTCGGCCCGGAACGCCTCGAGCGCACGGTCTCCATCTGCTTCGAACACGTGCTCCACCACGCCGACGTCCCGGTCGTTGTGGAAGGGAACGTCGACGTGCGCGTTCGACACGAGGTTGATCGAAGTGCTGGCGCAATCCGGGCACCGCACGGCGACGCCGACGACGTCCTGTCTCGAGCCGGGAGCGAGAAGGAAGAACGACGACGGAAAGACGGGCCGCGGCTCACCTTCGGGGTAGCAGAAGAAGGTCCACGGCCACTCCCCCGCCCCGATGCGGCTGGCGGAGAGATCGGCGAGTTCGCGGCCGACAGCCTCGCTCCGCGCCGTCATCAGGTCGACGAACGCGCCTGCATCGAGCCCGAGCGGCGCCCAGTCGAGCTCATCGTGGGAGACGAGGCCCGGATGTTCGTCGCCGCACGGGCACTCGAAGCGAATCTCGTACACCGCCGGATGGGCCGCGCCCGGCAGGCGCTCGACCCGTCGAAAGGCGGACAGGGAGACGAACTGCTCGCCCCGGACCGGACAGGACAGCGTGTACCGCGTCCGCAACGGGTCGTACATGCCTGCATTGTGAACGCGCCGACGGACGCGAAACGCCGCCTGTGGGGGTATTTCAGTACTCAATCAGCGAGAGCAGGTCGTAGTCCTCGAGCTTCTCGCGCCCGTCGAGGAACGTCAGCTCGATCAGAAAGGCAAACCCCACGACGCATCCGCCCAGCTGCTCGACGAGCTCGGCCATCGCCCTGGCGGTGCCCCCGGTCGCAAGCACGTCGTCATGGATGAGCACGGCGTTCCCCCCCGCGATCGCGTCGTGCTGGAGCTCGAGAATGTTGGAGCCGTACTCGAGGGCATATTCGGCGCTGATGGTCTCGAGCGGCAGCCTCCCCGGCCGGCGGGCGGGAACGAAGCCGCACCCGAGCCTGTACGCGAGCGCCGCTCCGAGGAAGAAGCCCCTGGCCTCCCCTCCGACGACCATCTCGGGATTGCGCTCGGCCCCCCACTCCGCCATGCGGTCCACGGCCTCGCGCAACGCCTCGGCGTCCGCGAGCAGCGGCATGATGTCCTTGAACCCGATCCCCGGGAAGGGAAAGTCCGGGATGTCGCGGACCTTCGCCTTGAGGTCGATCGTCACCGGCGGGCAACCTGGCGCAGATCGCGCCAGAACAGGAGCTGTGACAGCTCCTGAGCGAGGCCGGCGAGCCTGTTGAGATCGTCCATGCCGGCCTTCCGCCTCTCCGGGTTGCGGGAGCGGAGAGCCGGAGCGACCAGCTGCTCGACCAGAGTCGCCTTCCGATCGGCAGAGGTTCGAAACGCCCGTAGGTGCCGGGGAGAGATGCCGAAGCGGGCCAGCTGCGCGCAGGCGACGGCGATCTCGACGTCCCCCTCCCCGTAGCGCTTTTCCTTCCCGTTGCCCCGCGGCTCGAGAAGCCCGAACTCCTCCAGCTCGTGCGCGAGCTCCTCGTTTATGCCGGCCCGCTCCTGCAGCTGCGCGGGGCTCAGGTCCTCCTCGTCGTCGAGACCGAGAGGCCTGCGCGGCCGCCGCGGCTTGGCGCTCGGTGAGGACAGCTCCTGCTGGATGACCCGAAGCGGGAGGAACTCGTCGCGCTGGAGGCGCAGGATGGTCAGCAGGCGCTCGACGTCCTCCTCGTCGAAGAGGCGGTAGCCCCCGCGCGTGCGGCGCGGCGTTAGCAGCCCCTGGTCCTCCAGGTAGCGGATCTTCGAGATCGAGATGTCCGGAAACTCCTCCTGCAGCCGGCGGCAGACGGCGCCGATCGTGAGCGGCTTCTCGGCCCGGGGAGTGTCGGTCGTGCTCGTCATCGATTGAGGAAGGTGAGCCGGTACTTGCCGATCTGGAGCTCGTCACCGTCGTCCAGGACGGCGGACTCGATCCGGCGCCGGTTGACGAACGTCCCATTCAGGCTGCCCTGGTCCTCGATCACGAACGAGCCGTCGCGCTCGACCAGCACCGCGTGCTGGCGGGAGACCGTGACGTCGTCGAGGAAGATGTCGCAGTCCGGCGACCGGCCGATCGTCGTCCGCTCGCCTTCGGGATGGAAGGTCTCCCCCGTGCGGCCGCCCCCGGAGCGCACGACGAGAGCGGGCCCCTTGATCCCGAGGTCCTCGAGCGCCTCCTCGACGTCCTCGGTCCCGTCACCGGGCTCGAACGCCAGCGTCGTCTCGTCGCCCGCCTGCTCCTTCTCGAGCAGCGCGCCGCACCGGGCGCAGTAATTGGCCGATTCGGGGTTCTGGAAGCCGCATTCGGGGCAGTAGACGTGACTCACGACGCCCTCCGCGTCTCAGGGTTCAACCTCAGGTTGAGATTGTACCTTTTACCTTCGCGCGGCGGTTTCCTGCCCCATGACCTCCTGCACGAGCGCCCGCAGCTCCTTCTCGAGCTGGACGGACTCGTCCTCCGTCCTCCCCTCGGCGTACAGGTGCAGCAGGGGCTCGTCGGGATCAGGCAGGACCTGCGCCCAGCCCCGCTCGTCGAAGAGCTTGATCCCGTCCAGCAGGTCGACGTCACGTCCCTTGAGGCGCTCGGTGAGGACCCTCATCACCACGCCCTTCATCGCCCATGAGCACGGGTGCGGCCGGTGCACGAGCGTCGAGGCGGGAAGCTCCGCGACGAGCTCGGACAGGGGCTTGCCGGTGGGAGCGAGGAACTCGAGCAGCTTGCACAGGCTTGCCGTCGCGTCGTAGGCGGGAATGAACTCCGGGAACACGTAGCCGCCGCCGAGCGCGCCGGCGAAGATCACGTCCTCCGCGGCCGCAGCCTTGGTCAGCTCCGCGAGCGAGGCGGGAGTGCGGATCACCTCGAGGCCGCTCCCCTCCACCACCTTGTCCACCTGGCTCGTCACCGTGATGGGCAGCGCCAGCTTCCCCGAGCGTCCGTTCCGGCTGAGCAGGGTCAGGAAGAGCAGGAGCGCCTGCTCCACCGGTATCTCGCGCGCCTGCTCGTCGATGAGATAGAGGCGCTCGGCTGCCCGGTCGAAGACGACCCCCAGGTCGGCGCCCACCGCCCGAACCAGCCGTTTCGCGTGGCCGATCGTCTCGCGCAAGGCGGCCGGCCCGGCGCTGTCGGCGGACGGGAAACCGTGGGCGGACACCGACTCGACGTTCAGCGGCCCGAGGATCAGCGGGAGGGCGAATGCTGCCGCCGAGTAGCCGTAGTCGACGACGATCCGGAAGCGGCGCGCGCGGATCGCCTCCACGTCCAGGGTCGAGAGGAGGTCCTCGGCATAGCTCTCGGGCACCCGCGCCGGGTACTCGAGGTCCCCGACCTGGTCGTAGGGCATGCGGCGCATGTCCTGGCGGAAGAAGTGCTTCTCGACCTCCTTCTGAAGCGCCGGCGTCACCTCGATTCCGGGCTGCTCGAACAGCCGGATCTGGATCAGCTCCGGGTCGAGGCTGCTCGTCCCCACGTGGAAGCCGGCGGCGTAGCCCTCCGCCTTGAGGAGGTGGCGCCCCACCGCTGCGGGAAGGACGCGGAGGTCGGCGACGTCGACGCCGGTGGAATTGAGGCCGCTGATCATCGCCCGCTGGATCATCCGCGCGGCGGTCGAGGCGTCGCGGCTCGATACGACACGGGTGCCGCGGTCGAGAGTCGTTCCCAGCGCGGCCGCCAGCCGGACGGCCGCTTCCGGGGTGAGGTCGACGTCGACAAGGCCGGCGACGATGTCCCGCTCGAAGAGGCGGGCCGAGGCGCGCGACTCCCAGATCAGGTTCTCGTGGATCTGCGCGCCCGACTCCACTTCCTTGTACGGGTAGATGCGGACGCCCGGCATGACGACGCTCTCCGAGCCGATCGTCACCTCGTCTCCGATCGCCACACCGGGATGGATGCGCACGTGCGAGCGGAGGTCGCAGGAGCGCCCGATGATGGCGCCCTCGACGAGGGAGCTGCGGCCGACGTGTGTCGAGGCATCGACGATCGACCGGGTCGTGCGTGCGCGCTCGCGCAAGGTGACGTTGGCAGAGAGGACGGAGTACGGCCCGACCGTCGCCTCGGCCGAGATGCGGCAGTAATTCCCGACCAGGGCGGGCCCTTCGATCGCATCCAGGTCGTCGACGTCCGCGCTCTCGCTCAGCCAGATGTTGCCGCGGAGCTGGAGCCCGGGGATGTCGAGTTTCACGAGGCGGTCGAGCGCGTCGAAGTTCGCCTGCGCGTACTGGCCCAGGTCACCCACGTCCTGCCAGTAGCCGTCGAGCACGAACCCGCACAGCGGCCTTCCCATCTCCAGCAGCAGCGGGAACAGCTCCTTCGAGAAGTCGAACGGGCGGTCTTCGGGAATGTGGCGGAGCACCTCGGGCTCGATGACGTAGATCCCCGTGTTGATGGTGTCGGAGAACACCTGCCCCCATGACGGCTTCTCGAGGAAGCGCTCGATGCGCCCCTCGTCGTCGGTGACCACGATGCCGAACTCGAGCGGGTTCTCAACCGATTTGAGCCCGATGGTGACCGCCGCCTCCCGCTCGCGATGAAAGGCAACGAGCTTGGAGAGGTTGACGTCGCAGAGCGCGTCTCCAGAGATGACGAGGAAGGTGTCGTCGAGCTGTCCGGCCGAGAGCTTCACGGAGCCGGCGGTGCCGAGCGGCGAGTCCTCGACGGAGTAGTCGATCGTCATGCCGAGCGCCTCTCCGTCGCCGAGGTAGCTTCGGATGGCCTGGGGCAGGAACGCCAGCGTTATCACTACGTCCTGGAAGCCGTGGGTGCGGAGCAGCTCGAGGATGTGCTCGATGCACGGCTTACCGACGATCGGGACCATCGGCTTGGGCTGGTTCGAGGTCAGAGGGCGGAGCCGCGTTCCCTCTCCGCCGGCCATCACCACGGCTTTCATCGCACGTGCCTCACGGCCGAGAGCAGGTACATGACACCGGCAGCGACGGCGAGCCCGAACCCGATCCAGAAGATCCACAGCGGCCAGTCGGTGCCCGCCGGCGTCGCGAGCTCGAAGGAGATCGACGCGTACAGAATCCAGGTCGCGAGCTTCCCGAGGAAGCTGACCGAGAAGTCGTAGCCGCGCGGCACGACGAGCTTATACCCGCCGATCAGAGCGATATCCCTCGCAAGGATCAGAAGAGCGGCCCACGGCAGGCGGTCCGCGACGAAGAGGAGGATGATGGCGGCGTCGATCATCAGCCTGTCTGCGAGCGGGTCGGCCACCTTGCCGAACTCGGACTCGACTCCCCAGCGGCGGGCGAGCCAGCCGTCGACTTGATCCGTGACGCCTGCGAGGGCGAACACAACCGCCGCCGGCCAGCTGTGCCCGTTGTCCGAAGTGAGGACGAGAGCGACGAAGACGGGGATCAGCGCCAGCCGGAAGATGGTGAGCGCGTTCGGAATGTGCGCCAGCGGAGCGGGGACGGCTCGCGTGACCATCGCGGCGAAGGATAGTTGGCGGCTTTCGGCTCCTCCTCGCGGGCCTACTGGTGGCCACCAACCTCCTCCCCACTGCGAACATATCGACGAAATCCGCACGCGTGGGAACGGAAGGGCACCAAAACTGTGACGATGCTGCCGTGAGCGAATCCGAGACCCGGCCCCGGTTCGTCAACGCCCACAGCCACACCTTCCAGCGGGCGCTGCGCGCCTCCCGCGAAGGTGGCGACTTCTGGGGTTGGCGCGACGCGATGCTCGCGCTGGCGGAGCGGCAGACCCCCGACATCGTGCGCACGTCCTACGAAGACACCTATCGCGAGATGCGGGCCGCTGGGTATGCCGCAGTCGGCGAGTTCCACTACCTGGGCCTCGACGAGGCCCGAGCTGCCGCCGAAGCCGCCGATGAGGCCGGAATCACGCTCGTCGTGCTCCTCGCGGCCTACGCGCGCGGCGGACTCGAACGATTCCGGCAGGAGTCGCCGGCCAACTACTTCCGGCAGCTGGATCAGCTCCGCGACGAGGGCATCCGGGTCGGCCTTGCCCCCCACTCGGTGCGCGCATGCCCGCGCGACTGGCTCGAAGAGATCGGCCGTCGCGCGGACGCGGACAGGCTCGTGCTCCACGTCCATGCCGACGAGCAGCCACGCGAGATCGAGGAATGCCTCGCGGAGCACGGCCTACGCCCGATCGAGCTGCTGGCGGACGCGGCGTGCCTCGGCCCGAGCACGACGGTCGTTCACGCCACGCACGCCGACGACCACGAGCTCGATCTGCTCGCCCAGGCAGGAAGCCGGATCTGCGCCTGCCCGACGACGGAAGCCGACCTCGGCGACGGCTTCCTCCCCACTCTCGCCATCCAAGAGCGCGGAATCCCGCTCTGCATCGGCTCGGACGCGAACGTCTCGCTTGACCCGCAACGAGAGCTCCAGGAGATCGAGTGGATCGCCAGGCGCCAGGCGCTCCGCCGCGGCATCTTCGCCCCCGAGACGCTCGATGACTTTGGGACGAGGCATGGAGCCGCTGCGCTCGGCATCGACCCTCCGTGACGTACCGCTGGGTGGAGCACACCGCCGAGCTCGAGCTCTCGATCGAGGCGGCTACTCCCGAAGACGTCCTCGCCGATGCCGTCGCCGCCTTCGCAGAGCTGCTCGGTGACGGCGATGGCGCGCCGGCTCAACACCCAATCTCCGTGAAAGGCACTGATCGCGCTCAACAGCTGGCCGACTGGCTCGAAGAGCTCGTCTACCTTGCGGAGACGGCCGACTTCGTTCCCGACCGCCTGGCCCACGTCGAGCTAAGCGACGACACGGCGGAAGGCGTCGTCGAGGGCCACCGGGGCAGCCCTCCCCACCTCGTGAAGGCGGTCACCTACCATGGGTTGCAGTTCGAGCCGGCAGCCGAAGGCTGGAAAGCGAGGGTTGTGCTCGATGTATGAGCTCAGGCGGATCGACGAGACGCTCTGGGAGATCCCGCCCGAGGCACGTCCGGACATGCGCGTCCCCGCCCGCGTCTTCGCCGACGAGGAGCTCCTGGAGTCGATCCGCGGTGACCAATCCCTCGAGCAACTGGCGAACATGGCCACGTTGCCCGGAGTCGTCTCCCCCGCTCTGGCGATGCCCGACGTCCACCAGGGCTACGGGTTTCCGGTCGGCGGCGTGGCTGCGACCGAGCTCCCGGACGGCATCGTTTCCCCGGGCGGCGTCGGATACGACATCAACTGCGGGGTTCGGCTGCTCGCGGCTCCGTTCTCCGCAGACGAGCTGGGGGAACGCCGCGAGCCGCTCGTCCACGAGCTCTCCCGGCGGATTCCGGCCGGCACCGGTCGAGGAGGACCGCTCGACCTTCGCGGAGAGGGCCTCGATCGCGTGCTCGACGAAGGCCCCCACGCACTCGTCGAAGGCCACGGCATCGGCACCGCCGAAGATCTCGACCGGACCGAATCCGGAGGACGCCTGCCCGGATCAGACCCGAAGGCAGTCTCGCACCGCGCACACGAGCGCGGGAGCGGACAGCTCGGCACGGCCGGCTCCGGTAACCATTTCGTCGAGGTCCAGCGCGTCGCCCGCCTCTTCGACCAAGAGACGGCCGAGGCGTATGGGCTGCGGGAAGGGCAGGTGACCTTCCTCATCCACTCCGGCTCGCGCGGGCTTGGACACCAAGTGTGCACCGACTACGTCAAGCGGATGGACGCCGCCATCTCCCGCTACGGGATCGACCTCCCGGACCGCCAGCTCGCCTGCGCGCCTGCGTCTTCTCCCGAAGGACGCGAATACCTGGCGGCGATGGCGGCGGCGGCCAACTTCGCCTGGGCGAATCGCCATGCCATCGCCCACCGCGTCCGCGAGGCGATCGCAAGCGTCATCGGCCAGGATCAAGCCGACACCACGCGGCAGGTGTACGACGTCGCCCACAACGTCGCGAAGGTGGAGGAGTACGACGGCCGCGAGGTCCTCGTCCACCGGAAGGGCGCGACGCGCGCCTTCCCTGCCGGCTCCGCGGAGATCCCGGACGCCTACCGGGCGGTCGGGCAGCCGGTCTTCATCCCCGGGAGCATGGGAACGAGCAGCTTCGTGCTGGCGGGAGAGCCCGGGTCGATGGAGCGCTCCTTCGGCACGACCTGCCACGGCGCGGGCCGGCTGATGAGCCGGACGGGCGCACGCAAGAAGATCCAGGGGGCAGAGCTGCGGCGGCAGCTCGAAGAGCGCGGAATCGTCGTCCGCTGTCCGTCGAACAAGGGCCTGGCCGAAGAGGCGCCCTTCGCCTACAAGGACGTGGAGCGCGTCGTGGAGGTGGTCGAGCGCGCCGGCCTCGCCCGTCGCGTGGCCCAGCTCGTCCCGCTAGGAGTAGTGAAGGGGTAGGCGGAGACTCGGACGCGGAACAGGAGCAGGGGAAGGCAAGGGCGGTTCGCGTCAATCGAGCTTTGAGAAACAGGCGGAAGAGGGCTTACCCCTCCGCACGCCTGTTTCTCAAGGGGTAAACGCTGTAGATTCGGACCGATCCCACAAGCCGTACGAAAGGAGCGATGATGATCGCGCGAGTCGCCAGCTTCGAAGGTGTCAACGTCGATGTGGCAGAGCAAACCATGGAAGAAGCAGCGTCCGTTATCCGCCCGCTGGTCGAGGGTCTTGCCGGCTATCAAGGGCTCCTGGAGCTCGTTGCTCCGGACGGAAAGGTGCTTTCGGTGACGTTCTTCGACTCGGAGCAGAGCGCACAAGCCGCCGAGCCGACCTTCGATCAGGAGATGCCGCAGAAGCTCGGCGATCTGTACAAGGACTGGGAAGGCCGCCGTGTGTCCGTGGACCGCTACAAGGTGCTCTTCGACTCGCGAAGCTGAGCGCGGTCCGACTGAGCGAAGACTCCCGGGATGGCTACGCTGCCCGCGCTTCTGACCGGACTGCGAGAGGGCCCGCCGAGGCGGGCCCTCTAGACACGCGACCATGCGCGTGCTACTTGATCGTCAGCTTCAAAGTGTTGTCGTGACGCGCCTGATGGACCATCGTGATCCTGTAGACGCCCTTCCTCCTGAGCCTCAGCTTCGCACCGACAGGGTCGGTTTTGGTGCCGCCGGGCCCCTTGATCCTCAGCGCCGCCTCGTCCAGGTTGAGGAGCTTCACCGCCCCGTGCCGAATGACCTTCTTGGCATATTTCCGGTGATCCGGGCCTCCCCCGAGGTAGAACCAGTGGCAGCCCGGGTCGCGCATCACCACAACGAGCTTCTTGGCCCCGGCTGTGGTGGTCGGTGAGGCTGCGGCCGCTGCCACGAGCATCAAGCCGGCGATTCCGATGAGCATGAGTGCGCGCATGTTGTTCCCTCCAAACGGTCGCGTGTCGATTTCGCTCATCAGACACGTTGAGCAGCCGGGGTTCGTCGGGGGAGACGCCGATCCCGCATCAGGGAGAAGTACGGATTCCGCCGGAGGCAAGCTGAGCTCTTATCGGGGCGCCCGGATTTGAACCGGGGACCTCTTGTCCCCCAGACAAGCGCGCTAACCAGGCTGCGCCACGCCCCGTTCACAAACACGATATCGGCATCCGCGAAGGCACTGCAGGGACGATCTTGGAGCCTCGACGGTCATGCGGCCGTGAGAAACCGGCGGAGGAGGGCCTGGCCCGGCCTCCGGACGCCGGTTTAGCCAGGCATACTCCGCGCCGTGAAGGCGATCGTCGTCGGCTACGACGGGAGCGAACCGTCCAAGCGCGCTCTCGAGCGTGCCGCCGACTTTGCAGAGGCCTTTGGGGCGAAGCTCACGGTCATCACCGTGACCGAGCCGCTCCCCGGCGCCGGCGACCCGCTCGTCCCCGGCGATTCGATGGGGATCGGGGTGCCGAGCGCTCCGGTCCTGCCGGACACCGCCGAGGCCGACCGTGACCTGAAGGAAGCCCGAACATCGCTCTCCAAGCGCGGCGTCGACGCCGAGTACATCTCCACGGTCGCAGGTGCGACCGACGCCATCCTCGACGCCGCGGAGGAGCGCGATGCCGACCTTGTCGTCGTCGGCAGCCGGCACCCGGGGTTCATCGACCGGTTGCTCTCGGGAGACGTCAGCGCGGCCGTGTCACGTCGCTCACGCCGGGACGTCCTGATCGTCCACTAGCGGAGCCGGCGGTACAGGCGGTCGACGAGCGCCGGCATGCGCTCGAGCTGCTCGGTGATGACCCGGACGCGGTACTCGAGGAAATGTTCCGGCTCGACCCCGAGAGCGTCTGCCAGCTTCTTCACGACCTCGTCCGAGGGGACCGGGCGGTTGCCGTGAACGAGGTGGTTCAGATACCCGGCCGAGAGGCCGGTCTGCGCCGCCAGCCCGCGGTAGGTGACGCCGTTCTCTTCCATGAGCCGAACGACCGTCGGGCCGAAGGGCTCCTCGCTGAAGCGCCGTCGGCGGGGCACTACGGCACCTTATCCAGATCGTCGATGGCGACCCGCTGCTCTTCCCCGCTCGCACGGTCGCGGACGTCCACCTTCCCGTCCTCCTGCGTCTTCCGCCCTACCGTGATCCGCGTCGGGCAGCCGATCAGGTCCGCGTCGGCGAACTTCTCGCCCGGCCGGAGGTCGCGGTCGTCGAGCAGGACATCCTTCGCCGCTGCGTCGAGCATGGCCGCAACCCGCTCGCGTTCCTTCTCCAGGCCGGCCAGGACGACGACGTGGACGTCATACGGCGCGACCGAGGCCGGCCAGACGATCCCGCCCTCGTCGTGGTTCTGCTCCACGATCGCGGCGATCGTGCGGCCGAGCCCGATCCCGTACGAGCCCATGACAATCGGCTTCTCCACGCCGTCCTCGTCCAGAAACGTCGCGTCGAGCGCCTCGGAGTGGGAGGTCTCGAGCTTGAAGATGTGCCCGACCTCGATGGCGGGCTGGATCGTGAGCCGCCCGCCACACTCGGGGCAGGCGTCGCCTTCCACGGCCCGGCGGATGTCGGCGAAGGCGGGCTCGTAGTCGCGCCCGGCCTGCACGCCGCGCAGGTGCCGGCCGTCGCGGTTCGCGCCGGCGACGAATTGACCCTCTCGCAGGCTTTCGTCCGCGATCACGTCGACCTTCACGCCAACAGGGCCGATCGAGCCTCCGCCGGCCCCGAAAGCCTCCCGGATCTCCTCCTCCGTCGCGGGACGGAACGCGGCCTCGAACTCCGTCAGGAGCTTCTCCTCGCTGAGGCGGTCGTCCCCGCGGATGAGCGCCAGTACGAGGCGGTCCTTCACGACGACGGGCATGGCCTTCGAGGTCGCAGCCGGATCGATTCCGAGCAGCTCGGCGAGTGCCTCGATGGTCGCGACGCCGGGCGTCTCGACTTCCTCCGGAGCGTCGAGCCGGTCCGGGAACTCGGGAGCGCGAGGCGTTCCGCGCGCAGCCTCCACGTCGGCGAAGTAGTCGCCGTTCTCGCAGCGCATGAGCTCGTTCTCGCCCGATTCCGTCGGCGCGAGGAAGCCGAGTGACTCCCTCCCGCCCATGATGCCGGACTCGGCCTCGACGAGATAGGCATTGACGCCGCAGCGCTCCCAGACGCGTCGGTACGCGTCCTCGTGACGCTGGAAGCTCACGTCGAGCCCTGCCTGGTCGCGGTCGAAGGAGTACGAGTCCTTCATGATGAACTCGCGCACGCGGAGCAGCCCGCCGCGCGGCCGCGGCTCGTCGCGGTCCTTCGTCGAGAAGTGGTACCAGAGCTGAGGCAGCTCCTTGTACGACTGGATCTCGCGCGCGTGGAAGGTCATCGTCTCCTCGTGCGACATCGGCAGGACGAAGCGCCGGCCGCTGCTGTCGTTCAGCCTGAACAAGATCGGGATCGAGATGCGCCCGGTTGCCTCCCACAGCTCCGCCGGCGTCAGCGTCGGGCAGAGCATTTCCTGCGCCCCGAGCGCGTTCATCTCCTCGCGGATGATCTGCTCGACCTTGTGGTTGACGCGGAAGCCGAGGGGCATGAGCGTCCACAGGCCGGCGCCCACCTGCCGGATGAAGCCGCCGCGGACGAGCAGCTTGTGGCTCGCGGCCTCCGCGTCGGCGGGATCGTCGCGCAGCGTGGGAAGAAAGAGCTTGGAAGCCCGGGCGATCATCGTTGTCGGCCCAGGCTACTCGGTTTCCAGCGGGATCAGCGAGGCCTCGGCCATTGCCAGCGCGGCCGGCTTCGCCATCTTGAGCCGCTTCGGCCGGACCATCCCGTCGGCGATCCACTTGTCGATCTCGTGGAAGAGCTCGTCCACCAGGATGTCGGAGGAAACCTTCTTGAGCACGCGCCCGTGCGCGTAAACGAATCCAACGTCCCGGCCTCCCGCGATGCCGAAATCGGCGTCGCCCGCCTCACCGGGGCCGTTGACCGCGCACCCGAGCACCGCGACCTCGAAGTGCTGAGGATAGGCGCGCAGCCGCTCCTCGACCTTCTCCGCCAGCGTCTGGACGCCGACGTTGTCCCGCCCGCACGAGGGGCAGGCGATCATGATCGGCCCTCGCTCGCGCAGGCCGAGCGCCTTCAGAATCTCGTAGCCGACCTCGACCTCCTTGACCGGGTCGGCGGTGAGCGAGACGCGCAGCGTGTCCCCCACTCCGTCCACGAGCAGCGCGCCCATGCCGACGGCGCTCTTGATCGAGCCTGAGAACGGCATCCCGGCCTCCGTGACACCCAGGTGGAGCGGGTAGGGCACCTTGTCCGAGAGCATCCGGTAGGCGCGGATCATGGTCGGCACGTGGCTCGACTTCACCGAGATCTTGAAGTCGGTGTAGTCGAGCCGCTCGATCAGCTCGACCTCCTCGATCGCGGCCGCGACCAGCGCTTCTGCCTGATCCTTCTGCGCCAGCTCGCTCAGATGCTTGGGGAGAGAGCCGGAGTTGGCGCCGATCCGCATCGGGATCCCCGCTTTCTTCGCCGCCCTCACCACCTGCTCCACCTTCTCCGGCCCGCCGATGTTGCCGGGATTGATGCGCACGGCGGCCACGCCCGCGTCGATCGCCCGCAGGGCGAGGCTGGCGTTGAAGTGGATGTCGGCTATGACGGGGACCGGCGACAGGCGCACAACCATCTTCAGCGCCTCGGCGTCCTCGATCTTCGGGACGGCACAGCGCACGACCTCGCAGCCGGCTGAAGCCAGGGCTGCGATCTGGGCCGTCGTCGCTTCCACGTCGTGCGTCGGGGTGAGCGTCATCGACTGCACGACGACGGGCGCCCCGCCTCCGATCTGGACCCCGCCTACAGTGATCGAGTTCTTGCTGGCCACGGCTCGATTGTAGGCCAGCTATCCCCCAATACGGGAAATATCGTTCGAGAGGCCCACAAAGAAGAGCAGCACGACGAGCGCGATTCCCACCGCGGACACGCGTTCGTAGATCTCCCGCCCCACCGCCCGTCCGCGGACCCCCTCGATGAGCGAGAACACGATGTGGCCGCCGTCCAGGGGCAGCAACGGGAGCAGGTTCAGGAGGGCGAGCGAGAGCGAGATCAGGCCGAGGACCCACAGATAGCTCTGGAAGCTCTGGTGCAGGGCGCTCGACGACCCCTGGACGATCCCCACGGGGCTCGCAATGTCTTTCCGGCCCTTCCCGTGGACGAGATTGCCCAAGGACACCCCGATCTGCTTCGTCACCAACCCGGTCAGCTTGATCGAGCGCCAGAAGGCCGCCGGGGCTCCGAGCTTCGCGCCCTTGAAGGCGAAGCCCAGCCGGTAGACGCCGCTTTCCTTCGTGGGCCTGACGGGGCCGATGTCCTTCCGGAGGCCGTGGCGGTCCACCGTCACCAGGAGCGGCCGCCCGTGCGATCCTGTGATCGCGCTCCGGATCTCGGTCGGCGTCATCCGCCGCCCGTTGATCCCGATCAGAACGTCGCCCTCGTGGAGGCCCGCCCCTGCGGCGGGAAGGTTCGGGACCACCTCGGCGACCTTGCGCGTCGCCTTTCCGCCGCCGGCCATGAACAGGGCAGCGAAGAGAATGACCGCGAAGAGGACGTTCGTCCCGGGGCCCGCGAAGATGACCAGGACGCGCTTCAAGACCGGCTGTCGCCAGTACGCGCCGTCGCTCAGCGCCTCTTGCACCTCCCGAACGCCGCGCTCCGCAGACCGGCGCGCGCCCGGAGAGAGGCTCGCGTGGTCGACCGCCCACTCCAGCTCGTCGACCGCCGGCCGGGCCTCGTCCATCTCACCCTTCGTGAGCAGCCGCCGGAGGCGCTCGACCTGGCTCGCCAGGTCCGGCGCCTCCTCCAGAGCATGGGCGAAATGGACGTCGAGGTCCGACGGCGCCGGACGGTGCATCCCGGGGATCTTCACGTACCCCCCGAGCGGGATCGCCCCGATGCCGTACTCGGTTCCCTTGCGCCGGAACTTCGCGATCGCCGGCGGGAATCCGATGTAGAAGCGGCTCGGGCTCATGCCCACGAGCCTCGCGGCCACGAAGTGGCCCGTCTCGTGGACGAGGATCAGGACGGCGAGCCCAAGGATCGCAATGAGGAGGCTCACGACGTCACTCCCACGCCTCGCTCCGCGACCCGGCGCGCCTGAGTGTCCGCTTCGAGGAGATCGTCGCGGTCGCGGGCGGGCGCGCCGTCGGATGCCTCGAGCGTTTCCTCCACGAGGTCCGGGATTCCCAGGAAGGGCAGGCGGCCCTCGAGGAACGCCGCCACCGCCACCTCGTCCGCCGCGTTGAAGACGCACGGGTGCGTGCCGCCGCGCTCCCCGGCCTCGCGGGCGAGGGCGAGCATCGGGAAGGTCTCGAGATCGGGAGCGCCGAACTCGAGCGCCATCCCTCCTGCAAAGTCGAGGGTCGGAATCGGCGTCGCGGCGCGCTCGGGGTAGGTCAGGGCGAAGGAAATTGGCACCCGCATGTCCGGGTAGCCCAGGTGGGCCAGGGCTGCACCGTCCCGGAAGCGTACGAGCGCGTGCACGATCGACGTCGGGTGGACGACAATCTCCACCCGCTCGTACGGGAGATCGAAGAGGAAGTGCGCCTCGATGAGCTCGAGCCCCTTGTTGGCGAGCGTGGCGGAGTCGATGGTGATCTTGCGGCCCATGTTCCAGGTCGGATGCGCGAGCGCGTCCTCCGGGGTTACGTCCGCGAGCTCGCCGCGGTTTCGGCCCCGGAACGGCCCCCCGGAAGCAGTGAGGACGAGTGCTTCGACGCTCTCCGGCGAGCGCCCCTCCAGGCACTGGAAGGCGGCGCTGTGCTCGCTATCGACGGGCAGGAGCAGCCCTCCCCCGCGCTTCCATGCGGCGAGCGCGAGCTCGCCTGCCACCACGAGGCTCTCCTTGTTCGCCAGCGCGAGCTGCGTCCCCCGCTCGAGGGCCCAGAGGGTCGCGTCGAGGCCGGCGAAGCCGACCACCGCGTTGAGCACGATGTCCGGCTCGCTACGTTCCAGCAGCTCCCGGAGATCGCCTCCGACCTGCACGTGCTGGACGCCGAAGCGCACCGCAAGCTCACCGAGATCCGTGGACCCTGACGAGAGAGCGCACACGTCCAGCTCGGGGTGCGCATCGATGATCTCGAGGGCCTGCGAGCCGATCGAGCCCGTCGCGCCCAGGACTGCGACATGTTTCACCTGCTCAGTGTACGGCGTCCAAGCGCCCTGTCCCTTGGCGCGAGGCGCGTGTACGAGAGAACGCACTTCTCGCTTGTGCTCCAGTGCACATCCACCGTGCTTGTCAACTGGAGCACAAACCGCGTGTCACGCGACGCCGAACGCGGCCAGGAGATAGAAGGAGGCGACGACCGCGAACAGGTGTGAGTCGATGCGGTCGAGCATCCCTCCGTGGCCTGCGAGCAGCGTCCCCGTGTCCTTCACGTCCATGTCCCGTTTGAGCGCGGACTCGAACAGGTCTCCCAGCGGTGCCGCCGCGGCGATGACGACGCCGAGGAGGAGCGAGCGCGGAATGCTGAGGAAGTCCTGCCTGTAGAAGGCGAAGAAGGGGACGAGCACGGCGACGATCGTCCCTCCGATGAAGCCCTCCCAGGTCTTCGCCGGGGACGTGAGCGGGGCGAGCTTGTGATGCCCGAAGAGCCTCCCGGTGAAATACGCTGCGGTGTCGGAGGCGAAGACGGCCAGCACGACGGTGAGCGCAGCGAGGCGCGCGTGATCGGGGATGTCCCTGAGCAGGATCAGATGCCCGAGGCCGAGGCCGATCCAGGCCGCTCCGAGAACCGTCGTCGCGACCGACACGGTAGTCGGCTGCCGCGTCTCGGCCAGGCCTTTGAGGACGAAGGCGAGCGCGAGCGTGCTCATGAAGCCTCCCAGCATCCAGCCGAGGCCGCCGAGTTGCGCCCCGAGCAGGGCGCAGAACGTCCCCACGTAGCCGGCGAGCACGAGCGGGCGAAGCGAACGCGTCATCCCGTACAGCTCGTGCAGCGCGATCAGCGCCACCAGCATGACGAGGACGAACAGCCACCAGCCGCCGAGCCACAGGAAGCCGATGACCGCCGGCAGGCCGACGGCCGCAACCGCGATCCGCGACCAGAACTGGCTCAGTACGGGGCTCCTCGCCTCGACCGTCATCGGCCGCCGAAGCGGCGCCGACGGCCGGAGTACTCCTCCACGGCCCTGCGGAGATCATGCTCGTCGAAGTCCGGCCAGAGCCGGTCGACGAACACGAGCTCGGAGTAGGCGAGCTGCCAGAGGAGGAAGTTCGAGATGCGCTGTTCACCGGAGGTCCGGATCAAGAGGTCCGGCTCCGGAAGCTCCGGCTCGTACAGCTCGGCGGCGAACGCGCTCTCGTCGATCTGGTTCGGGTCGATCCCGGACGCCGCAAGTCGTCGCGCCGCCTCGACGAGCTCAGCCCGGCCGCCGTAGTCGAAGGCGACCCAGAGGTTGATGCGGCTGTTCCCAGCCGTCTCTTCCTCCATCGCCGCCATGCGGGCCTGCAGCGCCTCGGGAGCGCGGTCGCGCCGCCCGACAAACCGCGTCTTCACGCCCTGGGCAGCCAGATCCGGGAGCTCGCGCGCGATCGTCTCCTCGAAGATCTCCATCAGCGCTCCCACTTCGTCCTGCGGCCGCGACCAGTTCTCGGTCGAGAACGCGTACACGGTGAGGGATTCGACGCCGAGGTCGATCGCCGCCTCCACGGTCCGCCGGAGCGCCTTCGTCCCGGCCCGGTGCCCCTCGGCGACCGGGAGCCCGCGGTTTTTCGCCCAGCGGCCGTTCCCGTCCATGATGACCGCGATCGAGCGCGGTACCTCGGGCAGCTCGCGCGGCCGGCGCGGGCGGATCTTCTCGAGGACGGCCTTCGCGGGCACAAATTCCGCTATGAGCTGAGCGAGGAGAAAGCGCTGTCTCATCTAGGCGTCATTCTTCGGGGAGGCGAGTCGCGCTCCTGGGGCGGCGCTGGCAAAGGAGGCAAACGGGCGGCGCGCAGGACAGTACATTCCAGTACGGACTAGCGCCGCCCGTACACGTCTCTTGGTGACACGCAGTCGGATTCCCGCGAGAGAGGGCTGGCCCTCTCGCAGCGGGAATTGCCGCCAGCGGCATCAGGCATCGGCTCCGCCGAGCCTGCCAGGGCTCGGCTGTGCGTAAGCCTTCGAAATCGGCGCGAGAGGGCTTGGCCCTCTCCGCGTCGGTTTGGGCTTTGCCCGGCGGGAGGCGATGCCGGCCAGAGGCGCGAGTCAGACCTCCATGATCTCTTGCTCTTTGTGCTCGAGGAGCTCGTCGATCGTGTTGGTGTGCTCCTCGGTCAGCTTCTGGACGCGCTCCTCGGCCCGGTGCTCGTCGTCCTTGCCGACCTCGCCCTTCGTCGAAAGCTCCTTCATGTGGTGGATAGCGTCGCGGCGGATGTTGCGGACGGCGACGCGGCCGTCCTCGGCGATCTGGCGGACGACCTTGACGAGCTCCTTCCTGCGCTCTTCGGTCAGCTGCGGAATCGGCAGCCGGATGATCTTGCCGTCGTTGGACGGAGTCAGCCCCAGCTCCGACTCCTGGATCGCCCGCTCGATGGACTTGAGCGAGTTGGGATCGAAGGGCTGGATCGTCAGCAGCCGAGGCTCGGGAACGTTGATGGAGGCGAGCTGGCGAAGCGGCGTGGGCTGCCCGTAGTAGTCGACCTGGATGCGGTCGAGCAGCGCCGCCGAGGCGCGCCCGGTGCGGATCGTGTTCAGCTCGTGCTTGGCGGCCTCGACGGACTTGTCCATCCGCGAGGTCGCATCGGCGATCAGGTCGTCGATCATGCTGCCTCCGGTTCCGGTGTCGAGATGATCGTTCCGACGCGCTCCCCCGCAGCCACGCGGCGGATGTTTCCCTCTGCGAGCTCGAAGACGTAGATCGGAAGGCGGTTGTCCATGCACAGCGAGAGCGCGGTCGTGTCCATGACGCGCAGGCCGCGCTCGATCGCCTCGAGATGCGTGAGCCGCGGGAGGAGCTCTGCCTCGGGATCTGTGCGGGGGTCGTCGCCGTAGACGCCTTCGACCGCGTGCTTGCCCATCAGGATCGCCTCGGCGCCGATCTCGAGGGCCCGCAGAGCGGCGGCCGTGTCGGTGGTGAAGTACGGATTCCCCGTTCCCGCCGCGAAGATGACGATGCGCCTCTTCTCCAGGTGGCGGATGGCCCGGCGGCGGATGTACGGCTCCGCCACCTCGGACACGAGCAGCGCCGACAGGACCCGGGTCTGCGCGCCTCGCCGCTCGAGCGCGTCCTGGAGGACGAGCGAGTTCAGGACAGTCGCGAGCATGCCCGCGTAGTCGGCGGTCGCGCGGTCCATCCCTTCGGCCGCGGCCGCCATCCCGCGGTAGATGTTGCCCGCCCCGCACACGATCGCGATCTCGAGGCCGCTCTCGTGCACCTCCACGATCTCCCTGGCGATCGACTCGATCCGGTCGGGATCGAGGCCATATTCGCGATCGCCCATGAGGGCCTCCCCCGAGATCTTGAGCAGGATGCGGCGGAACGCGGTCCCGGCTTCGTCGGCGGCCGGGGCGGCCTCGGTGCCGACGCTCGTCATCCGGCGATCAGGAAGCGCTCGAACTCGAGCACCTCCGCGCCCTCCTCCTCGAGCACCTGCCCCACGCTCTTCGCGGCGTCGTGGATCCACGGCTGCTCGGCCAGGACCTGCGCGGCGAAGAAACGCTTGTTCAGCATGCCCTCCACGATCTTCTCACGTGCTTGCTCGGGCTTGCTCTGCACCTCGTCCGAGTTCGCGTAGATCTCCCGCTCGGTGGCCACGACCTCTTCGGGCACGTCGTTTCTCGAAACCCAGTGCGGCGCCGACGCGGCGATGTGCATCGCCACCTTGCGCGCGAGCTCCTCGGAGCCTCCGCGCAGCTGGACGAGCGCTCCGAGCTTGTTGGCGGGCGGATGCACGTACGCCGCGATGACACCTCCCTCTGCCGCCTCGAAGGTGACCACCCCGACGATGGTGACATTCTCGCCGATCTTGCCGATCAGCTCGGTTCGCTGTTCCTCGAGCTCGTCCATCTTCTCCCTGAGGTACGTGCTGAAGGCGGCATCGAGGACGCGCTGCGCAAACGCGCGGAACTCCTCGTTCTTCGACACCGGCTCGGTCTCGCAGCCGATCGCCACCATCGAGCCGACGCCGCCCTCCACCTTCGCGAGGACGATCCCTTCCGGCGTCTCGCGGCCCGCCCGCTTCGCCGCCTGGGCGGCTCCGCGCTCGCGGAGGAGCCGGACGGCCTCCTCGATGTCGCCGCCGGCGTCCTGAAGCGCGCGCTTGCACTCCATCATCCCCGCGCCGGTGCGGTCGCGGAGCTCCTTGACCAGGCTCGCGGCGATCGCCGTCACTGCGCCTGCTCTCCCTCGGACGCCCGAGCCGCCACAGGTTCCTCCTCCGGTGCCGGCTCGACCTTCTCCTCGCCCTGCCCCAGCTTCTCGTACTCGGGTTGCTCGGCGACCTTCTCCTCGGCCGGCTGCTCCTCGGCGGCAGGCGGCTGCTCGAAGTCCTCCGGCTTGGCCTTCGTGCGACCCTCTTCGATCGCGTCGGTGATGGCACGCGTTACCAGCTCGCACGCGCGGATGGCGTCGTCGTTCCCGGGAATGACGTAGTCGGCCTCGTCGGGATCGACGTTGGTGTCGACGAGGGCGATGATCGGCAGTCCGAGCCGCCTCCCCTCGCGGACGGCGAGCTGCTCCTTGCGGAGGTCGATCACGAACAAGGCATCGGGCTGCTTGCGCATGTCCGCGACCCCGCCGAGGTTCATGTCCAGCTTCTCGAGCTCGGCCAGCATGGCGAGCCGCTCGGCGGCCGGCAGCAGGTCCAGCTGCTCCTCGTCGCGAAGCCGGCGCAGCTCGTGGAGCCGGTCGATCCGCTCCGAGATCGTGCGCCAGTTGGTCAGCAGGCCGCCCAGCCAGCGGTGGTTTACATAGGGCATTCCGACGCGGGTCGCGTGGGTCTCGACGGCGTCCTGGGCCTGCTTCTTCGTGCCGACGAAGAGCATCGTCCCTCCGCGCTCGCCCAAGCTGCGGGCGTATGCCTGCGCCTGCTCGAGCAGCTCGAGCGTCTTCTGGAGGTCGATGATGTAGATCCCGCCCCGCTCCGCGAAGATGAATCGCTCCATCTTCGGGTTCCAGCGACGGGTCTGATGCCCGAAATGGACGCCCGCCTCGAGCAGCTCCCGCATTGAGACGGCGGACACTTGAGAACTCCCTTCTGTTGGTTTGCGCTAATGCCGGCGGATCCGTTTGGAACCGGTGCTCGACGACACCGGCACCCCCAATCGGTGACTTCCGCCGGGTAGTGGTGCGCGAATGCTAGCAACGGCCCCGTTCCCGCTCAGAAACGGGCGCGCTCGAGTGCTGCGGTGAGGTCCGGCGGAAGCGGCGACGAGGCCTCCACGCGCTTGCCCGTGAAGGGGTGGTAGAAGGAGAGCTGCGCGGCGTGCAGGAACTGGCGCTCGAGCCCGAGATCGCCGGCGACGCCGTACACGGGATCGCCCGACACCGGCAGCCCGATCGCCTCGAGGTGGACCCTGATCTGATGCGTCCTCCCGGTCTCGAGCCGGACGCGCAGAAGCGCGTGCCCGGCCGTCAGCTCCTCGACTTCGAAATGGGTCACCGCGTCGCGGGGCGTTGCCGTGTCGAGCGAATGGCGGGTCGGATCGACGCGGTCACGGCCGATCGGAGCCTCGATGCGCCCGCGGCGGGAGCGCGGCCTTCCGTACACGAGCGCAAGGTAGACGCGTTCCAGCTCCCGCCTACGCACGAGCCGTTGCATCTTTGCGTGCGCCTCGGCGGAGCGGGTCACGACGAGGAGCCCGGATGTCTCCCGGTCGAGCCGGTGGACGATCCCGGGGCGCTCGGGCACGTCTCCGCCGGCAACCCCGCGCGACAGCAGGCCGTGGACGAGGGTTCCGGACGGGTGCCCCGGCGAGGGGTGCACGACGAGACCGGCGGGCTTGTCGACGACGAGGAGGTGCTCGTCCTCGTAGACGACGTCGAGCTCCATCTCCTCCGCGCGCAGCTCGGGCTCGTCGAGCGCCGAGACGTCGATCTCAACCGCCTCGCCTCCCGACAGCTTGCGGCTCCTTGGCTCGACGGCGCCGTCCACTCGAACGGCACCGGCACGCAGAAGTCGGTCTGCTGCGGCGCGCGAGCCGACCTGCTCGAGGCTCGCCAGGTACCGGTCGAGCCGGATGCCGGCCGCCTCGCTAGGAGCCTGGAGGCGGAGCGTTTCCGGATCGCCGTCTACGCGGCGTGCGGTCGGTGACGAGCAGGGTGGCGAAGAGGACGGCGACGCCGATCACGATGAAGCTGTCGGCCAGGTTGAAGGCCGGCCAGTACCGGAAGTCGAGGAAGTCGGTCACGTGGCCCAGCCGGACGCGGTCTGCCAGGTTGGAGACGCTGCCGCCGATCACGAGGCCGAGCGCCGCCGGGAGGACGGGATGCCTTGCGCCGGAGCGGGCAAAGAACAGCAGCATCCAGCCCACGGCGACCGCGGTCAGGATGATGACGACGACCGTCGCGCTCGCGAACAGCCCGAACGCGATGCCGGAGTTCTGGACATGGTGGATCGAGAACGGCCCGGCGACCTGCAGCTCCTCGTCCAGGCTGAGCTTCGAGGAGACGACGTGCTTCGTGAGCTGGTCCGCGAGCACGGCCATGAGGGCCACGGCCACCAGCCCGACCCACTGCACCGGGCGCGCGGCGAGCGAGCGTTCCGCGACCGAGACGGGCGCGAGCGCGTCCGTCGTCGAGCCCATCCGTACTTCCACGGTGCGCTGCTCAGTCATGCCCGCAGCCCCTTCCGCTTGCAGTCGATGCACTGGGACGCGTAGGGGATCGCTTCGAGCCGCTCCACGGCGATCTCTTTGCCGCAGGTGACGCAGCGGCCGTACGTCCCGTCCTCGATGCGCGCGAGCGCGCTGTCGATCTCGCCGAGCACGCGCTCCGCGTTCTCCTCGAGGCTCTCGTCGATCTCACGGTCGAGCGTCTCCGATGCGGTCTCGGCCATATGGTTGTCCATCAGGCTCTCCAGGGCCGTGGCGTCGCTCGAGTCGGGATTCTCGGTGTGGAGGTAGTCGATGGCGTCGGCGACCCGCTTGCGCTCCATGGTGAGGGCATCGCGAAAATGATCGAGGTCGAGTTCGGTCATCGCGAGGGCTTTCGCCCCTCCGCGGCCTCCGAGGCGAGCCGCTGCTCGGCCTCGCCCACGGTCAGGCCCGCGACGGCGACGAGCTTCTCCCGGGCGGCGTGCCCCGAGACCAGGCTGACGTTGCGGCGCGGGACGGACAGGGTGTCGGCGAGCAGACGGAGCGCTGCTTCCGTGGCGCGGCCGCGCTCGGGGGCGGGCGTTACCCGGAGCCGCCAGGCATCGCCGTGTCGTCCGACGACCTCCGTGCGGCCGGCGCCCGGAGTCACCCGCACGCGCAGACGAGCCGTCCCGTCCTTCATCCAGGACAGGATATCCAGGCGCGAGCCCTATGCCGCCTCGGCTTCGGGAGCCGACTGCTCCTTCGTGTCGTCACTGTCGAGCGTCGCCAGAGCGGCCCGCAGCATCGTCTCCAGCCGGCGCGACTCGGTGAGCAGGCGCTCGCGCGTGGCGGCGGCCTCGCGCGTGATGGAGCGTGCCTCCGCGTGGGCCTCGGTCACGATCAGCTCGGCCTCCTTGCGGGCCTGGTCCTTGAGCTCATGCGCCGCGCGCTCGGCGGAGATCAGGGTCGTCCGCAGCAGCGTCTCCAGCTCGCGATAGCGAACCATGTCGTTCTCGAGCCGCTCGACCTTGTCGGTCAGGTCGGCTCGCTCGCGCCACACCTGCTCGAAGCTGGACACGACCTCGTCGATCGCACGATCGACGGCCGAGCGCCGGTAGCCGAAGAAGCTCCGGCCGAGCTCGAGGTGGCGGATCTCGGCGGGTGTTAAGGACATGGCGGTGAACCTCCTTGGGTCAGTGGAGCCTGCCGATGAGCGCGACGACGAGGCGTCCCACGATGAAGAGGAAGAGGATGGCGACGATCGGCGACAGGTCGAGCGCGCCGAGAGGCGGAATGACGCGGCGGAACAGCCCCAGGTACGGCTCGCACACGTCGCGCAGGAACTGCTGGATCCGGCTCATCCACAGCGAGTACGGGACCCGGACCCACGACAGGATGATGTAGACGAGGATGAGCAGCGCGTAGACGGAGACGAACACGTCCACGAACAGCTGCACCGACGTGATGGCGTCGGCGAGCAGCGCGATATGTGCGGTTTCGCGCACTACAAGACATTCGGCTCCCATGGCCGCCTTCCTTGAGGGTAGAGAGCGCCCCGGCTGTCTCTAAGCCTGGTTGAAGAAGCCGCCGCTTTCCAGCAGGCGGGCGCGTTCCTCCGCGGAAACCTCGACGTTCGCAGGGGTCAACAGGAACACCTTGTCCGCCACCCGCTGCATCCCGCCCTCGAGCGCGTAGGTGAGGCCGCTCGCGAAGTCGATCAGCCGCTTCGAGAGCTCCTGGTCGGCGCTCTGCAGGTTGAGGATGACCGGGATCGAGTCCTTGAACTTGTCCGCGATCTGCTGCGCGTCGTTGAAGCTCTTCGGGATGACGAGGTGCACCTGGACCGAGGCCGCCGACGCGGCCTGCGCGGGCACACCGCGAAGCCTCGCCGGTCGCCGCTCCGCCTGCGCCACTTCGGTCTGCTGCGCAGTCGAGTCGGCCCAGTTGTCGTAGTCCACGCGCCGTCGGCGCTCGGAGAGCCGCCTCACGTTCGGGCGTTCACGGTACGTCCGCTCGAGCTTCTCGTTCGTGACGTAGCCGTCCTCGTCCCACTCCTCGTCCTCGGCGATGCCGAAATAGACGAGGGTGCGATTCCAGAGATCCGCAAACCCCATGGTGTGCAGGATCTTAGCTACCGGTCCCGCTGTACAAGACCTGGCCGAGGCGGATCAGCGTGGCCCCCTCCTCGACCGCGACGCGATAGTCCTGGGAGGTGCCCATGGACAGGTCCCGCAGACCATGCTCCTGCGCTAGCTCACGCAGGCGGCGGAAGTAGGGCCGCGACTCCTCGGGATCGTCCGCGAGCGGCGGCATGGTCATCAGCCCGCGCACGTCCTCGTACAGCTCGAGGAAGCGCGGAAGCTCCCCCGGCGCGATCCCGGACTTCGACTCCTCGCCGGCCAGGTTCACCTCGACGAGCGCCGGAATCTCCAGCCGCCGCGCGGCCGACTCGGATGCCAGGGAGTGCACGAGCTCGCACAGGCGGTTGACCGTCTTGGCCTTGCGGCTCTGAAGGTGGCCGATGAAGTGCCAGCGGAACGCGTCGCCGTGGGTCGCGTGCTTGGCCTCGAGGTCATGAGCGCGATTCTCGCCCACGACCTCGATTCCCGCCTCCGCCAGGACGCCCATCTCCTCCGCGGGCACGTATTTCGTCGCGGCGACGATCGTCACCTCCGTTCCGACCTCGGAGCGGATGCGCTCGTAGGCGGTACGGACTGTCTCAGCCTGTAACAACGCCGATCACGCCGTGGACTCCCCGCGGCCTGCCCGTGCGCCGCTCGGAGAAGAAGAGCTCCGGGTTGCAGGAGGTGCAAAGGGTGATCCGCTCGACCGAAGAGCAGCCGGCCGCCCGCAGGGCCCGCTCCGCGCCCGCGCCCAGATCGAGATTCCGGCCGTTCATGAGCCCATCTCCATAGCGGCGCCGAAAACCCTCTTCCACCTCGGAGCCGACCTCGTAGCAACAGGGCCCGATACCGGGGCCGATCGCGGCGGCAAGCTCGCCGCTCCCCACCGCGGCGACCCCCGCTTCCACGATCCCCTCCAGCAGTCCCCGCCACCCGGCGTGGAGGACGCACAGAGCCGGCGCGCCGTTCGAGCGCGCGATCGCAATCGTGAGGCAGTCGGCGGCGAGGGCCGCGATCGGCTCATCGGGCGCGTCGGTCCACAGCCCGTCCCCAGGGACGCCGCGGCTTCCCGGAACCGCGCGGTGCACCGTCGCGGAATGGTGCTGGCGGTTCAGTGCGAGCCGCCCGACGTCGGCCCCGACCTCCGCGCACAGCCTCCGCCGGTTCTCGTCCACCCGCTCCACCACGTCTCCCGTCATGCGCCCGAGGTTGAGCGACTCGAAGGGCCCTTCGCTGACGCCTCCCTTCCGCGTCGAGAATACGACGGCGTACGGTCCCTCGACCTCCCAGCGGATCATGAGAGCTCCGCGATCAGCTCGCGCGCGGCGGCGAGCTCGGACTCGCGCCCGTCCAGCTCGCCATTGAGCTTCCGCCGTCGCAGCTCGGCCAGGATCTCCCCCACCCGCGGCGACTCTCCCAGGCCGAGCTCGGCGAGGTCGTTGCCACCGATGTCGAGCTGGACGCCGCGCAGGGTGGAGAAGTACTCGTGCAGCGGCTCCAGGTCGTCGAGGGCGAGTGCGTACAGAGGGGCGTCGGGGGAGTACGGCTCCGCCATCGTCACGATCTCGGCCGGCTCCGCCTCGCCCGACTTCAATCGCTCCACCAGCCGCGGGCCGACCGTCACGGCGGCCGCGACCTCCTCGGCATCGCGCCGGCGCACCTTGAGACGGGCGAGCCACTCCAACACCTCGTTCGGCTGCAGGTTTCGCGCGAGCACGGCAAGGCCGAGCCGCCACGAGGGGATGTCGAGCTCGTACCGGTCCCTCAGCTCGGTCAGTCGCTGGAGCAGCTGAGCCGCCTCTTCGTCCGCCTCCAGCCGAGGATGGATGGCCGTGTCTGCGCCGAGCTCGCCGAGCCGAACAAGCGAGTGGGCGATGTCGCCCTCCTCGAGCAGCGCGACCAGCTCGTCGCGCAGGCGCGCCGACGAGAGGTCGCCCACGAGCCCCATCTCGATGCACCCACGCGCGAGGCGCACGGTGTGCTCGTCCATGCGGAAGCCGTACCGGTTCTCGTACCGGACAGCCCGGAAGATGCGCGTCGGGTCGTCGATGAACGACAGGTTGTGCAGGACGCGGATCGTCCTCGCCTCCAGGTCTTCGCGTCCCCGAAACGGGTCGACCAGCCGCCCGAAGTCCTCTCCCTTCAGGGACACCGCCATGGCGTTGATGGTGAAGTCGCGCCGGAAAAGGTCTTCGCGGATGGAGGCGTGCTCGACGGACGGGAGAGCGGCGGGAGCGTCGTAGAACTCGGTGCGGGCCGTGACGACGTCGACACGCCCCTCGTCGCCATACAGAACGACGGCCGTGCCGAACTTTTCGTGCGGCCGCACCCGTCCCCCGAGCGCGGCGGCGAGCGCCTCCGCCAGCGCGATCGCATCGCCCTCGACCGCGATGTCCACGTCGAAGTTCGGCTCCCCCAGGAGGATGTCCCGGACCGTCCCGCCGACCACGTAGACGCCGTCGTAGCCTTCGCTCACGGCCGTGACGGCCTCGAACACCGGCGTGAGGGACGTGAGAGCCGCCAGCTCGTCGCGCAGGCTCTCCTCCGGCGGGGCCGGAGCGCGGCGCTCCGCACCGACGGCGCTCAGGACGTCACTCCGCGTGACGACTCCGACGAGCTTCCCGTCCCGGAGGACGCCGACCCGCCCCTCGCCCGACACCTCGAGCAGGCGCTGCACCTCGGCCAGCGGCGTCTCTTCCGAGCAGGTGGGGACGCGCGCGCCCATGATCCCCTTCACGGGAGCGTGCGAGAGGCCGTGCCCGACCGCCTTGTCGAGATCCTCCCGCGAGACGGCCCCCACGAGCTCGCCGTCACGGGTCGCGACCAGGATCCCGCTCTGGCCGTAGCGCTGGCAGGCCACCATCGCCTTCGCCACGGTCTCGTCGGGCTCAACCGTGCGCGCGGGCGCGGACATGATCTCACCGGCCCGCGGCCTCGCCCGCACGGCGTTCGGGAGAGTGGACAGCGCCCGCTCGCGCGCCTCATCCAGCGCTCCCTTGAAGATCGCCGACGCCGCTTCCGCGTGCCCTCCGCCGCCGAGCGCTTCCGCCAGCGCACCGGCGTCGAGGTCGGGGACGCGGCTGCGAATCACGCAGAAGACGCGGCCGTCCATCTCCACGAGCACCACCAGTCCCTTCGCGTCGGTGAGATCGACGAGCTTGTGCGCGAGGTTGGAGATGCCCTCGACGTACCCGGGCCACGAGGCCGCCGCGACGAGGACGGGGATGCCCTGCTCGTCGACCTGCGAGACGGAGTCGAGAAGGGCGTTCAGGAGCCGCCGCTCCTCGTCGGTGAGCGGCGTGTGCAGGTACTCCTCCACCTGCTCCTGCCGCGCCCCGTGGCGGAGGCACCAGGAGAGGGCGTCCGCATCCCGCTGGGTCGTCGTCGCATACGTGAGCGATCCCGTGTCCTCGTGGACGCCGAGCGCGAACGCCGTCGCCTCCGTGGGCGTCACGGCGATCTCCCGCTCCGCCAAGATGCCCACGAGCGTCGTCGTCAGCGCTCCGTCCTCGGACAGGACGGTGCTCTCCGCGCTCGCCCACTCGGGATGGGAGCCGGGATGGTGGTCGAAGACCACTTTCTCCACCTCGGGATCGAGGGCGACCTCCTCGAGCTCTCCGAGACGGGATGCGTCCACCGTCTCGACCACGATCAGCCTCCGGACCGCCTTCAGCTCGAGACGCGAGGACTCGACCACGTCCAGCTCGTCGGCGTGCAGGCGGTAGAACTCGCGCACGTTGCGGTTCAGCGAGCCGCTGAGCGCGACGACGGCGTTCGGATACAGCCTCCGAGCGGCGAGCATGGCCGCGAACGCGTCGAAGTCTGTGTTGCCGTGGGTGGCGATGACCTCTTCGGCCTTCATGCCTCAATTGTGCCTTCGCGTGCCGCCGGATCCCGGGCGGGCTAGATCTCGGCGATCGCCTCGATCTCCACCTTGGCGCCCGACGGAAGCGCGGCTATCTCGGCGGTTGCGCGGGCGGGCGGCTGCTCGCCGACGTGCCGCGCGTACACCTCGTTCATGCCTGCGAAGTCGCCCAGATCGACCAGGTACACCGTCGTCTTGACGAGCCTGTCGAGGCTCGAGCCGGCTGCCTCGAGAATCGCCTTCATGTTTTTGAACACTTGTTCAGTCTGTTCCTCGATCGACTTTCCGACCATCTCGCTTCCACCCGGCTCGAGACCGAGCTGCCCGGAGACGAACACGAGCCCTCCGGCCGAGATCGCCTGCGAGTACGGCGCTCCCTGGAACGGGGCTGGTGCAGCCTCGGTACGCACAACGGCTTTCGTCACGTCTTCTTCCTCCTTCTCGGTCTCGACCGCTTCTCGCACGCCTGCTCGAGAGCGGCACCCAGTGCCTTGAAGATCGCGTCCAGCACGTGCTGCTCGTCGCTTCCCTCGACCAGGCGCATGTGGACGGTCAGCCCCGCTCCCTCCACGAGCTCCTCGAGGAAGGCCGCGACCAGATCCGTCTGGAGACCGGCCACGTGCACGCTGGAGAGGTCGACGTTCGAGACGACGACGGGCTGCTCGCTGACGTCGAGCGAGACGGAGGCGAGCGCCTCTCCTTCGGGCAGCGCGGCCGTGCCGTGCCCGCGCGCTCCGCTCGCTCGCAACGGGCTTCGGAGCGCCTCGCCGAGCGCCCGCCCGGCGGCAGCGACCTCTTCGCCGGCCTCCGCCGGAGCAACCTCGAGGGTGAGGTCGAACGAGGCATAGCGCGCCAGCACGCCGACGAGGTGGTCGAGGACGGAGACGCCCGTCCCAACCCGGGCCTCGCCGCTGCCCGCCACCTCGAGCCGCGCGAGGAGCTCCCTTTGCGCCATCAGCCCTCGACGCGCTCGATCTGCGCTCCGAGCGAGCGAAGTCGCTCGTCGATGCGCTCGTAGCCGCGGTCGATCCACTGGATGTTGCCGATCTTCGAGACACCCTCGGCGCAGAGGCTCGCGATCAGCATGGCCCACCCGGCGCGCACATCCGGGCTGTCCATCTTCTGCCCGTACAGCTTCGAGGGGCCGGTGACGACGGCTCGGTGCGGATCGCACAGAACGACGCGGGCGCCCATGTTGATGAGCTTGTCGACGAAGAACAGCCGGCTCTCGAACATCTTCTCGAAGATCAGAATCGTCCCCCGCGCCTGGGTCGCGACGATCAGCGCGATGGAAGTGAGATCGGCGGGGAAGGCCGGCCACGGCCCGTCCTCGATCTTCGGAATCTGACCGCCGATGTCGTCGCGGATCGAAAGCTCCTGGCCGGGCGGGATCCGCACCTCCTGTCCCTCGACTTCGACGCGCACGCCGAGGCGCTCGAAGCCGGGCACGATCGAGATCAGGTCGTCGGGCCGTGCCTCTTCGATCGTCACCTCGCCGCCCGTGACGACCGCGCAGCCGATGAAGCTCCCGACCTCGATGTGGTCGGGGCAGATCCGCCACGAGCCTCCCCCGAGCTCCCGGACGCCCTCGATGCGCAGCACGTTCGAGCCGATTCCTTCGATGCGGGCCCCGAGCCGGACGAGGAAATGGCACAGGTCGCGCACGTGCGGCTCCGAGGCGACGTTCGCGATCACCGTCTCCCCCTTGGCGAGCACGGCGGCCATGACCGCTTTCTCGGTGCCGGTCACGCTGGGCTCGTCCAGGAACATCCCTTTCCCGGTCAGCTCGCCGGCGCGCATGTCGAAGCCTCCGTCGACGGTGATCTCCGCTCCGAGCTCGGCCAGCGCGTGAACGTGGACGTCGAGCCGCCGCCGGCCGATGGGATCGCCACCCGGGGGCGGGACGAGAGCTCGGCCGAGCCGCGAGAGCAGGGGGCCCGCGAGCAGGATCGAGGCCCGCATCCGTCTGCACAGCGGCTCCGGCAGCTCATGGCGGCTCGCGTTCGCACACGAGATGCGAAGCTCGTTTGGCCCGGTCCAGTCGACGTCGGCGCCGATCTCCGACAGGAGTGCGAGCATCGTCTTGACGTCCCTGATCCGGGGCACGTTCGTGAGCTCGACCGGCTCGGAAGTGAGCACGCACGCGGCGAGAATCGGCAGCGTCGCGTTCTTGTTTCCGGCCGCCCGGACACGCCCGGAGAGCCGCCTGCCACCCTCGATCACGAACGATTCGACGCCGTGAGCTACTGCGGACTCGGTCATCGGGGTACCCTAACCAACGCCGTGGAGCCGACCCATGAGCGCGCCTGGGAGACCCTGACCCGCTACACGAAAGGCGAGGCGCTGCGCCGGCATGCACTCGCCGTCGAGGCAGCGGTTCGTGCTTACGCCCGCCGTTTCGGCGAGAACGAGGAGCTGTGGGGCGTCACCGCCCTCCTCCACGACTTCGATTACGAGATCCACCCGACTCTCGACAAGCACCCGCAGGACGGCGCGCCGATCCTGCGCGAGGAGGGCTATCCGGAAGAGGTGATCGAGGGGATCCTCTCCCACGCCGAGCATCTGTCCATGCCGCGCGACACCCTGCTCAAGAAGACGCTCTTCGCCTGTGACGAGCTCTGCGGCTTCATCCATGCCTGCGCGCTCGTCCGGCCTTCCGGGCTCGAGGGGATAACGCCGAAGTCGGTGAAGAAGAAGCTCAAGCAGCCCTCGTTCGCGGCCGGTGTGAGCCGCGAGGACGTGTACAAGGGCGCCGAGGAGCTCGGCGTCGAGCTGGACGAGCACATCGCATTCGTCATCGCCGCGATGCAGCCGATCTCGGGCGAGCTGGGATTGCCGACGGCGGCGGAGGTCGGCTAGACGACGGCCGCGACGAGCCGCTCGATGTCCTCGTCGCTCGTCCAGTAGCCGCAAGAGGCTCGAAGCCACGGCGTCGCGGGCAGGTCGCGGATGACGACCCCCTGGTCGAGCGCCCGCGCGGCCACTCCCTCCGGATCGCCGCGGGCCGTGAAGGTGACGAGGGTGGCGTGGCCGGGCTCCGTTACGACTTCGACGTCGGCTGCGAGGAGCGCCTCTCGGCACCGGCCGGCGGCCTCGCGCGCCCGCTCGAAGCGCCAATCGGGGGCCACGTCCAGGGCGGCCAGCAGCCCCGCCAGCGACCCGGCCGCGATCCAGCTCGAGTCGAACCGTGCCGCGCCGGCCTTGGGCAGGAAGGTTCCGTCGGGCTCGTAGCTCTCCTGCGAGAAGTAGCTCGGCGCCGCGAGCGGGAGCTCTTCGGGGCTCGCGACGTACAGGGCGCCGGTCGCGTCGGGGCCGCAGAGCCACTTCTGGCCCGAGACCGTGTAGAAGTCGAAGGGCGCTACATCGACCGGGATCGCGCCGACCGACTGCGCCCCGTCCACCAGCAAGGGCACGTCCACGCGGGACTTCAGCTCCTCGATGGGCAGCACATGGCCCGTCCTCCAGAAGACGTGCGACACGGCGACCAGCCGCGTCAGCGGGCCGACCTGCTCGAGCACCGTCTCGAGCGCCTCCGCGGCGGGCCGGCCCGCGACCCGTGCTATGCGAACACGCGCCCCGGAGGCTTGCAGCGGGCCGAGCAGGCCGAAATGCTCGCTGTCCGTGGTCACGACCTCGTCCTCGGGCCCGAGCCCGAGGCCGGCCACGACGATGCTGCAGCCGCGGCTTGTCGACGAGGTGAGGGCAACGTGCTCCGGCGAGACGCCGAGGATGTCCGCAAGTCGGACCCGGGCTCGCTCGCGGAGTTCCAGCACCTCGTCGAAGTACTCCTTGCCGCCGCGTCCGCGCTCGAGGTCGGCTCTCAAGTGCCGCTGCATCGCCTCGACCGTGACTTTCGCGAGGGGTCCGAACGTGCCCGCATTGAGATAGGCGAGCCGGCTGAGCACCGGGAAGGCTGCCCTCCCCTCCTCGAACGTCACTCGACCACAGCCTCCAGTGGGGCGTGATCGGAGAGGACGAGACCGTCCAGTGTGTGCGGAAGCGCCGCTGGCCCGCGGGCAAGGTCGAGGCCGCGTACCAGCATCTGGTCGATGCTCCGCGGCAGCGGCTCAGAGAAGCCGCGCCGTCGCAGCAGCCCGTACACATTCGACTCCTCCGGTCGCACATTGGCGTCGCCGGCGACGATGGCCTCCTCGTCCGCCTGGCTTTGGACGAAGTCAGCGACGGCTCGCAACTGCTCGTCTCCTTGGGTGTGGAAGTTCGCGACGAAGATCCGTCCGTCGAGACGGAGTCCGTGCACGATCCGTCGCAGCCCCGATGTGCTCACGACCAGCGTCCGCTCGTGGCTGACGCCGAAGCGCGGAGCGACGAGGATCGCGTCGGCCTCGCCGGTGAACGCGGAGCGGAACAGCCCGTGGTGGAGCTCCGTGGTCAGGCGGCCGAGCTCCGCACTGACCAACCGTGGAGCACGCGCCACCGCGCCAACCGTCCTCATGCCGCTCCACGCGTCGAGGCGACGCAGCGCCCAGACCGGGACCTCCTGCAGGCATACGAGGTCCGGGCCGTCCGTCGCGATGTGCCTGACCATCTCCTCGAGGAAGGCGCGTCGCTGCGGCGGCACGGAATTGCCGTGGAAGAGGTTCCAGGTGCGGAGGAGGATGCGCACTAGTGTAAGAAGGTGCTGTTCAAGCGCCGGTTCTCGGATGTCGTCCGCCGCCAGTTGGACTTGTTCGAGCGTGGGCAGGCTGAGCTGATTCAGGAGTGCAACGAGGCGGAAGAGGCGTACGACCGCGCGCCGCGTGAGGACTCCGAGGAGCTGTACGGCGACTACATGGACCTCGTCGAAACCGGCACCGAGGCGCTCGCGGAGCTTCGCGACCACTACGCCGCGACCCTCAGCGCGGAGGCTGCAGAGGAATACATGGATGGCTTCAACCGCGCGGTGCTGAAGCGGTTACCCCGCTTCGCCCTCGAGATCGAGGACACGTGACGCTCGAAGGCGACATCGCGCGGAGGTTCGAGTGGGTACACGGCCATGCCGACGTCTGGCGGCTGTTCTCGGACGGCGATCTTCTCCGCCGGGTTGCCGCTGCTCTCGCGGATCCTTTCCGCGATGCGACGAAGGTCGCCGGGATCGAGGCGCGGGGATTCATCCTCGGAGGCGCGGTCGCCGCCGAGCTCGGCGCGGGCTTCGCCGCGATTCGAAAAGAAGATGGGCTGTTTCCGGGGGCGAAGGTCGAGCGTCGCGCCGAGGCGGATTACCGCGAGAACGAACAGGTCTTGCGGCTCCAGCGCGCCGCGGTCGTACCGAGCGATCGAGTGGTCCTCGTCGACGACTGGGCGGAGCGCGGAAGCCAGGCGCTCGCAGCCCGGGCTTTGATCGAGGAATGCGGCGCCACCTTCGCGGGCCTGTCCATCATCGTCGACCAGCTCGAGGACGGGGTGCGAGAGCGGATCGGGCGGGTGTGTGCGCTCGTGTCTCACGAGGCATTGGGTCCGAGCAGCTAGGTTCGGGCGAGCACCTGGATGCCGAGCACCTAAGAGCGCCGACCAGCCGGGCAGCGCCGTCAGCAACTCGCGGTTTTACACATTCGGCTCAGTCCCGTTTCACACGCGTGCGTCGCTCGCCGCTAGGCTGACGCTGAGGGGGAAACACCAGGGGGATCCCCGGGGGTACAGCTCACGCGCGCGTGAACCAGATGTGGTTCTAGCGGTGCCCGAAGTGGTGCGCGTCGGGGAGCGCCGCGCCCACGTCGGCGTCAGCGGCGAGCCGCCGCGCAAGAGGCGCAAGCGTCTCGATCTCGGAGACGAGCACGTTGCGATTGCGGCCGAGGTGCTCGAACTTCCCGCGCACCAGTAACAAGGGCTCGGCACGTACGAGCGCCCGGTAGCGCTCGTACACCGGCGGCGGCACGATGAGGTTCATCTGCCCGTGCTCGTCTTCCAGAAGCATGAATACGACGCCGTTCGCGGTCGCGGGCCGCTGACGCGCGACCGCCATCCCGGCAACGGCAAGCCTCCGGCCCGAAGGCGTCTCCCCCAGTTCCAGGCTGGACAGCGTTCCCTCGGGAAGATGCGGCCGCAGCATCTCGAGCGGATGCACCCCGACCGACATCCCGGTCTGCCGGTAGTCGGCCAGCATTCGCTCCCAGTCGTTCAGCTCGGGAAGATCCGGGGTCTCCGCCGTCGGGTCGAGCGCGAGCGCGAGCTGGCGCTCCTCTCCCGCGGACCCGGGAACGCTCTGCGAGCGCGGAACCAGGCCGAGCTCCCACAGCAGCCGCCGCCGCTCGCCGAAGCCGTCACACGCGCCGGAGGAGACGAGCGCGGAAAGCCGGTCGCGGTCGAGCGACGACCGCTGAGCGAGATCGACGATTCCCCGGAAAGGCCCTCCCCGCGCCCGCTCCTCGGCGAGCGACTTCGCCTCCTCCTCCCCCAGCGACTGGATGTAGTCGAGCCCGACACGCACGGCGCCGACCTCCAGCACGCACTTCGCCTCGCTGCGGTTGACGTCAGGCGGGCGCACCTCGACCCCACGCCGCTGGGCGTCCCGAACAAGGCTCGCAGGCGGATAGAAGCCCATCGGCTGCGCGTTCAGGAGCGCGCATAGGAACTCGGCCGGATAGTGCCGTCGCAGCCACGACGACTGGTAGGCCAAAAGCCCGAACGCGGCCGCGTGCGACTTGGGGAAGCCGAACCCGGAAAAGCCGACGAGCTTGTCATAGATCTCGTTCGCCTTGGCTTCGTCCACGCCCTTCGCGCGTGCGCCCTCGACAAACCGCTCCCGATACGCCTCGAGCGCCGCCTCGCTGCGCTTGCGGCTCATCGCCCGGCGCAGCCCCTCTGCCTCCCCCACGCTGAACCCGGCCAGGGCGATCGCGACCTCCAGCACCTGGTCCTGGAAGACGACCACGCCGAGCGTCGAGCGAAGCGGCTTGTCGAGCAGCGGGTGGTCGGCCGGCGGCACGAAGCCTGGGTCTTCCCGCAGCCGCTGCCGCCGCTCGACGTAGGGATGGACGGCCTTGCCCTGGATCGGCCCCGGCCGGACGAGAGCGACCTGCACCGTGAGGTCGTCGAGGCTCTCCGGCTGCGTCCGCAGCAGGCTCTGCATCTGGGCGCGGCTCTCGATCTGGAACGCGCCCACGGTGTCGGCGCGGCGGATGTCGTCGTACACGGCCTGGTCGTCGAGCGGGATCCGGGAGAGATCGATGGGAGTGCCGCGCACGCCAGCGATCTGCTCCACGCAGTCCTCGACCGCGGAGAGCATCCCGAGGCCGAGCAGGTCGATCTTGAGGAAGCCGGCGTCGTCGCAGGAGTCCTTGTCCCACTGGCACATCTGCCGACCGGCCATCGCCGCCGGTTGCACGGGGACGAGCTCGACGAGCGGGCGGCTCGAGATCACCATCCCGCCCGGATGCTGCGAGATGTGGCGCGGCAGGCCGGCGATCTCGGAGCACAGCTCCCCAAATGCACGCCAGCGGGGCGAGGCGAGCTTCGACTCGGCATCCGGAAGCACCGCCAACTCCTCCTGCACCCGCGTCGGATTGCCGTCCGTCAGGCGCGCGAGCCGTTCCAGCTCCGCGAACGGCAGGCCCAGCGCCTTGCCGAGATCGCGGATCGCGCCGCGCGAATGGTAGGTGGAGAAGCTGGCGACGAGCGCCGCGTGCTCGCGCCCGTAGCGCTCCGTCACCTCCACGATCAACTTCTCCCGAATATCGCGCGGGAAGTCGAGGTCGATGTCAGGCACAGCCTCGAGCTCGCGGTTGAGGAAGCGCCCCAGCGACAGCTCCGCCTTCACGGGATCGACGTGCGAGAGCCCGGTCAGGTAGCAGACGATCGAGCCGACCGAGCTTCCGCGCCCTCTCCCGGGCGGGAGGACGTTGCGGGCCACCGACTCGCCGCGCACCTCGCGCGCCACCTCCCGGGCCAGCTCGAGAACCTCCCAGTGGAGCAGGAAGAACCCGGACAGGCCGAGCTCGCGGATCAGCGCCAGCTCTTCCTCCAGCCGCGCGCGCGCCTTGCGCTTGTGGCGGGCGCGTAGCGCCTGTCCGCGAAGCGGACCAGTGGAGGGGTTCTGGAGGAACCGGGAGGTTCCCCCAGCTACAGCGTCTCCGTATCGTTCTTGGAAGGCCCGCTCGCAGACGCGCGCGAGCTGCGCGTCCGCCGGCTCCTCGCCGTCGGAGAAGTCCGGATACCCGTACCCGAGCTCCTCGGTCAGGTCGAATTCCAGCCTCGCCGCCAACTCGACCGTGCGGGCGACGGCCTCTTGATCGTCCGGGAAGCGCGCCAACGCCTCGGCGGGCGGACGCAGCACGCTCTCGTGGTTACCTCGACGTTCCCGCTCGCAGCCGTCGAGTGAAGACCGGTTCTTGATCGCGACGAGCGCGTCCTGGAGCGGCGCGCGGCGGAGGTGGTGCGCGTGACAATCGCCGGTCGCAACGGTCCCCACGCCGAGCGTCTCGGCCAAGTCGCGTAGGAGCGCGTTGCGATGGGCGTCGCCGCGCTCGTATGGACGCTGCAGCTCGACGAAGAAGCGCTCCGGCCCGAAAACGCGCGCCAGCGCCGCCGCAGCATTCGGACGGCGCACGCCCAGCCCCTGCCGGGCACAGCCCGACAGGCAGACGAGGCCGTCGTTCAGCTGCTCCAGCAGGCTCTGGCCGAGCGCCGGAGGCAGGGGCTCTCGGCGTCCCGGTGTTCGCTGGGGAAACCTCCCGGTTTCCCCAGACCCTTTCCCCTGGTCCGGCTTCGCCGGACAAGCGCTTCGCGCTGGGCGGGTACCCGCATGGGCGGCCGTCAGCAGCCGGCACAGGTTCGCGTAACCGGACGGGCTCTCCACCAGCAGCGTCACGTGCGACCCGTCTGTGAGAGTCACCTCCGCGCCGGTGATCGGCCGCACCCCGAACGCCTTCGCTGCGTGCGCGAACTCGAGCGACCCGTACAGGCCGTCGTGGTCGGTGAGCGCCAGCGCCTCGTAGCCGAGCTCGGCCGCCTGCACCGCGATCTCCTCAGGGAGTGACGCCCCATCCAGGAACGAGTACGACGAGTGACAGTGGAGCTCGACGTACCTCATACTTCGGCGCCGTGGAGGTGCTGGAGCGACCGGGCAGGCGGGCGGCCGTGCAGGTCGCCCGCGACGAGCTCGTCCTCATGGAGTTCGACATGGACCCGAGGACGGACGGCGCCGGGCCGCACTTCCACCGCCGCCACATGGATTCGTTCTACGTGCTCCAGGGCGAGCTCGAGGTGACGGTCGCCGGCGAGGTCGTGAACGTCAAGGCGGGACAGCTCGTCCACGCCGCGCCCGAGGTCGTCCATTCCTTCAGGAACGCGAGCGACGGCCGTGTGCGCTTCCTCAACATTCACACCCCGGGCGAGCGATTCGACGAGTACCTGCGGCGGAGGGACGCAGGCGAAGACTTCGACCATCGGGAGTACGACATGTGGGAGGTGGACTGACTCACGCTCCACGCTGGGTGAACCACCCCCCGCTCTCGTCGTCGTGGAAGACGACGGTGTTGCGGCCGCTCTCCAGCACGACCTCGAAATAGCGCCGGCGCACGGGCTCCTCCGTCCACCAGCGGTCCACGACGTGCCATTCCTCGCGCAGGAGCGCGACACCTTCGCGGTCGACGCGCTTCGGCGACCCGTCGGCGTGCGCTTCGACGAGCGCCGGGCGCGGCTCGAGGACTCGGTTCATGATGGCCTTCGTCCTCGGGGTGCCGATGGGCGAGTGCGAGGCACGGACGCAGGCCGCGCCCGTATCAGGCCATACGGGTGCGGCCGAGGACACAGCATCGCGCCGCCCAGCGCGGCCCGAGGACACAAGGGTCATTGTGAATCGAGTTCTCCTTACTCGTCCCGCGGGACGAGCAGGGCGCGCGATTCCGGTATCCGCGACCACGGAGCGACTTCGACGACGGCGCACACCGAGCCCGAGCCGGTGCTGGCCCGGACCTGGCGCAGCCCGTCCTGGAGGTGGACGCGGAGCTCCCGCCCCCGAGCCGGCACCAGTTCGAGCTGCATGCCGGTGGAGGAGGTCAGCTCGACGAGCTCGAGGCGAAGCTCGAGCACGGGGGCTGGAAGCTCCGCGAGCTTTGGGCCGAGCGCGGCCTTGATCCGGTCCGGCTCGGCTGTGGGGTCGCGCAGGGTCACGCTTCGCCGCCAGGAGCCGCGGCCGACGAGCCGCGCGGAGAGCGCGAGCTTGCGCACGAAGCGGTCGGCGCGGTCGGGCCTGGCGAGGACGCGCTCGAGGAGCGCGCCGAAGGCCCGGCGCAACGTGAGCTCGTTCGCGACCGCCTCGGGGAACTCGAGCGACTCGACGATCTCGGCGGGAGGACGGCGGCCGCGCACGCGGGCCTTCGACCCTCCGCGTGCAAGACGGTGCGCCTGCCGCCCGTCGGACCCGAAACGCTCGGCCACCGCTGCGTCGGGCAGCTCGGCCAGCCCTCCCACGGTGCGCACGCCGAGCTCTTCCAGCTCCTGCTTTCGCTTGGGGTCGAGCGGCAGCAGCGTCAGCGGCTGCGGGGCGAGGAAGGCGGGCGACCGCTCGTCCGAGATGACCAGGACCTGGCCCGGCCGGGCGATGCTTGCCGCTGCGAGCGCGGCGAAGCGGCGCCCGGCGGCGGCAATCCGCGCGTCCCAGGCTAGCCCGGCCGCGGAGAGTGCACGGCGGAGCGCCTGTTCGAGCCCTCCGTAGAGGCGCTCCACCCCGCGCGTCTCGAAGTAGGCGCAGCCAAGGCCGGCGGACTCGACGGCGAAGCCTGCGTCCTCGAGCCGCCGGACGATCTCCTCCCACGCCTGCTCGGCCGCGGCTGGATCCTGCTCCACGAGCGTGAGCTCGGGGCAGGTCGCAAGCCCCTCGCCCAGCCGCATGCCGGGCTTGACTCCCTTGGCCTCGGCCGCGGCGGTGACCGGCCCGAGCAGCGGCTCCGTGCCCTCGGCGGGCGCGAGCGCGGCCGGCTCGAGCGCCAACCGCGGCCGTGAGCGCAGAGCCGCTCTGAGCTCGAAGCCGGGGATGGAGAGACACGCGATCATACGAACACATGTTCTACCAGAACACGTGTTCCCCTGCAAGGGGAAGTGAGAACGCCTGGGTGCTGCTAGGGACGGCTCTTGGGATCGAGCACCGGCGTCGGCGGCATGTTCCCGCCGCCGCCCGGGCTGAGCTGAGAGGTCCGGATCGTCTCTCGCTCTACCCGGAGGCGTTCCCGCTCTGCTTCCGCTTCAGGGTCGACCGCCTGGGAGCGAAACCACCCGCGGATTTTCTGCAGCAGGCTCACCCGCCCATTATCCAGGTCGGTCGGCCGCCGGCGGATGCTGCCGGAAGACGATCTTCATCCAGGCGCGGTTCGGAGCCCGGTCTCGACAGCCCCGCGCGCAGGCGGTTCCGGCCTTCCGGTACAGGCTCGTGACCCTGATCCAGATGACCTCCACGTCCCGGGGCGAGCCCTTGAAGAAGATGTCGACCGGATGCCGGAACGTGACGCTACGGCGGGTGGGGCGCCTCACCGGGACGGGCTCGAACTGCGATTTCTTGCCGGTGATCCAGAGCGCCAGGCGTGTGCCTTCGTAGATGATCCGCCCGGTGTAGTCGGCCCGCTTGTCACCGTTCACGTCGTAGAGGACCGTGAGCTTGTTCGGACCCGCATGCGGACCTCCGGCCCCCCGAAGGAGCCTCGACCGCCACACCCCGTACGTGATGATGTTCATCCGCAGCAGCGGCTCCTCGCGCGCCGCGGTGACCTTGCGCAGGTCGAGCTTTCCGCGCACGTCGTTCGGGTCCTTGGCCACGGTGAACGCGACCAGGAGAGGTAACGCGACCCCAAGGACCCCGAGCCGGCGCATGGTCAGAGTCTAATCTGAGCAGCCCCTTCGACCACGCCCGTGAAGCGCGGAACGACGTCGAGGAGATCGACCTGCGAGACCCAGGCGATGTCGTCCTCGAGCCCGGGCGGCCCGTAGGTGCGCGCCTTGATCCCGTCGATCGCCTCCGGGAAGGCGCGCGCGACGACCTCTGCGGCGACCGCTGCGTCCGTGCGCTCGCCTTCCAGTCCCTGAAGGATCCGGCCCGCGCAGTAGGCGTCGTCGATCGCGAACGCGTCCTTGAAGCCGGCGCACAGGACGACGATGTCTCCATCGAGCTTTCGAGCCTCGGCCACGACCGCGCTCAGGTTGAGCAGGCTGCCGATCAGGACGTGCTCACACGAGCCGGCGGCGTTCACGATCGCGCGCGTCCCGTTGGTGGTGGACAGAATCAGCGTCTCGCCGTGCCCGTCGCGAAACTCGCGCGGCGAGGCTCCCACGTCGAATCCTTCGATCCGCACCGCGTCCCGCTCGCCTCCGAGCAGGCCATCCCCGACAGCCTCTCGCACCCCGCGCGCCTCCTCCACCCCCCGCGCGCACAGCACGCGCTCGTAGCCGGAAGCGAGCGCCTGGGCTATCGAAGAGGTGGCCCGCATCACGTCCACGACGATGCCCACGGGAGCGGAGACGGCCTCGGCGGGCGTGAAGGCGACGTGCAGACGCACCCGGCTACGCTACTCGGCGTGTACTGCTATCGCCATCCGGACCGGGAGACCGGCCTCTCCTGCTCCGAATGCGGCCGGCCGATCTGCACCGACTGCATGACCGTCGCCGCGGTCGGGCTGCGGTGCCCGGAGCACGCCGGCAAGCAGCCGCGTCCGGCGAGAGTGGCGACCACCGTGCGTAGCTTCGGCGCCGAGGGCACGGGCGGCGTCGTGACGAAGGCCCTGATTGCCATCAACGTCGCCGTCTACCTCATCACGGCCGTCCAGGGGCCGGGAATCAACGACCCCGGCGGCTCGCTCTTCACCAAGTGGTACCTCCTGGGGTCGGAGGTCGCGAACGGCGGGTGGTGGCGGCTGATCACCGCCGCCTTCCTGCACGCGAACATCATCCACCTGGCCTTGAACATGCTCGCCTTGTGGTGGTTCGGGACGCCGGTCGAGGCGTTCCTCGGCCGCACGCGCTTCCTGCTCGTCTACCTCGTCTCGGGGCTCGCCGGCTCGGCCGGAGCCCTGATCGCGAGCCCGAACAACGTCACCGTCGGGGCCTCGGGGGCGATCTTCGGGATCCTGGGATCGGCCCTCGTCCTCGAGCGCCAAAGGATCAACGTCCTCGGCGGGAGCGCCCTCGCCATCATCGTGATCAACGTCATCTTCACGCTCACGATCCCCGGTATCTCCATTGGCGGCCATCTCGGAGGCCTGATCGGCGGAGCCGGCGCCACTCTTGCCCTCTCCCACTTCGGGCGGCGGCATCCCGGCTACGGGCGGGCAAGCCTGCTCGGGATCGCCGGGGTCGTGATCATCGGCGCGATCAGCGTGCTCGTTTCGTACTGGAAGGTTCGCGGAATCGCCTGAGCGCCGCCTAACGGGTTAGGCGGCGGCGGTCACAAGCCGGTACCTTCATGGACATGTCGACCGAGGGGAAGCGCGCCTACGAGCCGGTGGCGCTCGAGTTCACGCGCCTGGACGCCGAGGAGGCGCTCCGTCGCTCACAGGAGCTGCTGGAGCTCTTGAAGACCCGCCGCTCCGTCCGCCACTTCTCGAGCGAGCCTGTAGCTCCGGAGCTGATCGAGAACGCCATCCGCACGGCGGCGACCGCGCCGTCGGGCGCCAACCAGCAGCCGTGGACCTTCGTGGTCGTCTCGGACCCGGCGGTGAAGGAGAAGATCCGCGCGGGCGCCGAGCGCGAGGAGCAGCTGCTGTACGACGAGCGGGCGAGCGACGAGTGGCTCGAGGCCCTGGAGCCGATCGGGACAAACTGGATCAAGCAGCACGTCACCGATGCGCCCTGCGTGATCGTCGTCTTCGAGCAGGCGTACGGCCTGAACCCGGACGGCTCGCGACGCAAGCACTACTACGTCCGCGAGTCGGTGGGCATCGCCGTCGGCTTCCTGCTCGCGTCGCTGCACGCAGCCGGCCTCGCCACCCTCACACATTCCCCCTCGCCCATGGGCTTCCTCAAGGACATCCTCGGCCGCCCGGAGAACGAGCGGCCGTTCTTGTTGATCCCCGTCGGCTATCCCGCGGAGGACGCGGAAGTGCCGAGAATCGCGCTCGAGAAGAAGCCCCTGAAGGACATCGCCGAGTTCCGTTAGCTGTGGGATGATCCTCAGAGGCGCACAAGGAGGGAAAGATGGCGGCAATCGTCGAGAGCATCGAGATTTCCCGCCGGCCTGAAGAGGTCTTCTCGTATCTGAACGACCCGTCTCACATGATCGAATGGCAGGAGAGCGCAGTCAGCGTTCGCCAGGAGGGCCCCGCCGGTCCTTCTGTCGGCTCGAGGGTCGTCGTGACGAGGCGAGTAGGCAGCCGCGAGCAAACCATGACCAACGAGGTGACCGAGGTGGATCCGCCGAGGAGCTTCGCCGCCCGCGGCATCGACGGCCCGGTGAGGGCCAAGTTCCGCGGCACGATCGAACCGCTCGATGGAGGAGAGCGCTCGCGGGTGACTCTGTCCCTCGATTTCGAGGGGCACGGCATCGGCAAGCTGCTGTTGCCCTTCGTCGTCCGTCCCCAGGTGCGCAAGGAGATGCCTCGGAACCTGCAGAACTTGAAGGAGCGGCTCGAGCGAGGCGGCGGCTCCTCGTCTGCGCCGCAGGGCTAACCGCCGACGCCGACGGCTTCGACGCCTGACTCCTTCAGCGCGGCCTGGGCCGCGGCGAGCCGCGCGAGCGGAACGCGGTAAGGCGAGCACGAGACGTAGTCGAGCCCCAGCTCGTGGCAGAAGGCGACCGACTCGGGGTCGCCGCCGTGCTCTCCGCAGATGCCGAGCTTGAGGTCCTCGCGGACGGAGCGACCGCGCTCGACCGCGATCCGCATCAGCTCCCCGACGCCGCTTCGGTCGAGCGTCTCGAACGGGTTGCGCTTGAGGATGCCGTCCTCGAGGTAGTGGGTGAGGAACTTGCCCTCCGCGTCGTCGCGGGAAAAGCCGAGCGCCGTCTGCGTCAGGTCGTTCGTGCCGAAGGAGAAGAAATCAGCGTGGGCGGCGATCTCGTCCGCACAGATGCACGCTCGTGGGAGCTCGATCATCGTCCCGCACAGATACTCCTGCGCGCCTTCCTCCGCGGCCGTCGCCACCGTGAGCTCGCGCAGCCGCTTCAGCTCCTCGGCGAACCCGACGAGCGGGTGCATGATCTCCACGAGCGGCGCCTCACCGGTGCGCTCCTCCACCGCGAGGGCGGCGCGGATGATCGCGCGCACCTGCATCTCGTAGATCTCCGGCCACATGAGCCCGAGCCGGCAGCCGCGCGTCCCGAGCATCGGGTTCGCCTCCTGGAGGACGCGGATCCGCCTGCGCATACGCTCGTCCGTCGTTTCGTCCAGCGAGGGGAGGAACTCGTGCAGCGGAGGATCGAGCAGGCGGATGGTCACGGGGAGCCCGGCCATCGCCTCGAAGATCCCCTCGAAGTCGCCCTGCTGGAGCGGGAGCAGCTTGTCGAGGGCTGCGCGCCGCTCCCGCTCGTCCGAGGCCATGATCATCTCGCGCACGAGCGGGAGGCGGTCCTCGGCCATGAACATGTGCTCCGTCCGGCAGAGCCCGATCCCCTGGGCTCCGAATTCTCGCGCCTTGGCGGCGTCGGCCGGCGTGTCGGCGTTGGCGCGCACCTTGAGACGGCGGAGCGCGTCCGCCCATCCCAAGACGGTCTGAAAGTCCTCGTTGATCTGCGGCGCGACGAGGTCGACCTTGCCGAGGATCACGTCGCCGGTGCCGCCGTCGATCGTGATCACGTCGCCCTCGTTCAGCTCGCGCTCGCCGATCCGGGCGCTTTTCCCGCCGTGGTCGAGCGACAGGTCTTCGCAGCCGGCCACGCACGGCTTCCCCATTCCGCGCGCCACCACGGCGGCGTGCGAGGTCATCCCTCCGTGGGCGGTGAGGACGCCCGCAGCTTCGATCAGGCCGTGGATGTCGTCCGGGGTCGTCTCCCAGCGGACGAGGATGACGCTCTCGCCGGCCTTTCCCTTCTCCTCCGCGGCGTCGGCCTCGAAGACGACCGCCCCGCAGGCCGCGCCCGGCGAGGCGTTCAGCCCCTTTGCGGCCACCTCGTACTCGGCGTGCGGATCGATCATGGGATGGAGGAGCTGGTCGAGCTGCGCGGGATCGATGCGCGCCACGCCCTCCTCTCGCGAGATCAGCCCCTCGTCCGCCATGTCGACGGCGGCCTTGAGCGCCGCGGCGGCGGTCCGCTTCGCGCTCCGCGTCTGCAGCAGATACAGGCGGCCGTCCTCGACCGTGAACTCGATGTCCTGCATGTCGCGGTAGTGCTCTTCCAACATCCGCATCGTCTCGAGCAGCTGCTCGAACGCGTCGGAGAGCTTGTCGCGCATGTTCGCGAGCGGCTCCGGCGTCCGGATGCCGGCGACGACGTCCTCTCCCTGCGCGTTGGCGAGGAACTCGCCGTACAGGCCCTGCTCGCCGGTGGAGGGATCGCGCGTGAAGGCGACGCCCGTTCCCGAGTCCTCTCCCTTGTTCCCGAACACCATCTGGACGACGTTCACGGCCGTTCCCAGGTCGTCGGGGATGTCGTGCGCCCGCCGGTAGACCTGCGCCCGCGGCGTGTCCCAGGACTCGAAGACGGCGCGGACGGCCCGGGCGAGCTGGGCCTGGGGGTCTTGGGGGAAGCTCTCGCCGGTCTCGTCGCGGTAGATCCCCCTGAAGATCTCGACGAGCTCCACCAGGTCGTCGGCGTCGAGGTCGACGTCCTGCTTGGCCCGGCGTGACTCCTTCAGCTCGCCCAGCGCGTGCTCGAACCGGTGCGCGTCGATCCCGTCCACGACCTCGCCGTACATCTGGATCAGGCGGCGGTAGGAGTCGAAGGCGAAGCGGCGATTCCCCGTCGCCCGGGCCAGCCCTTCGACGGCCTCGGCGTTCAGCCCCAGGTTGAGAATCGTCTCCATCATCCCGGGCATCGAGACGGCGGCGCCCGACCGCACCGACACGAGCAACGGGTCTTCCGTGTCTCCAAACCGCCTCCCCGTCTTGTGCTCCAGTGAACGAAGGTGCTTCTGGATCTCCTCCTCGAGACCTTCGGGAAACCGGCGCGCGCGCATGTACTCGCGGCAGGCCTCCGTCGTGATCGTGAAGCCTGCGGGCACGGGAAGGCCGAGCTCGGTCATCTCGGCGAGCCCGGCTCCCTTTCCTCCGAGGAGGTCGCGGCCGCCGTCGGCCGGCTCGCCGAAATCGTAGACGTACGTCACCCGAGAATCTTTCCACGAAAGGCGTGCCTACACTCATGCCATGTCTTTGAAGGAGTTCTGGGACTCGCAGGTGGAGGACTGGGAGCGGTTCGCCCGCACGCCCGGGCACGACGTCTTCCACGAGGGGTTCAATTTCCCGGCCTTCCTGGCGCTGCTTCCACCGCCCGGCGAGGCGACTCTCGACGTGGGCTGTGGTGAAGGAAGAGTCGGCGCCGAGCTGACACGCCGCGGCCATCGGGTGGTCGGGGTGGACTCGTCGCCGCGGATGGTCGAGCTCGCCTCCCAGCACCACGAAGCCCACATTGCGGACGTGACGGCGCTGCCCTTCGCGGATGACTCGTTCGACCTCGTCGTCGCCTACATGTCGCTGATGAACTTCGATGACCTGGAAGGGGCCGTGGGCGAGATCGACCGCGTGCTCCGGCCCGGATCGCGTTTGTGCGCCGCACTCATCCACCCGATCGACTCGGCCGGGGTCTTCGACGGCGACGACTTCGTCATCTCCGGTTCGTACTTCGAGCCTGACCCGAAGGAGTATGTCTCCGAGCGCGACGGCATCCGTATGACGTTTCGGGACCAAGGCATCCCGTTCGAACGCATCTCCAGGGCCCTAGAGGCTGCCGGAATGCTGTGGGAGAGGATTCGTGAACCGCAACCGAGCGACTCCTTCGTCCGCGACTATCCCGTCGCGGCCCGCCGTCTGCGGATTCCGCTCCTGCTCCACTTTCGGGCTGTGAAGCGATGACCTACAACGCCGACTGGGAGCGAGAGGCCCGCGGCTGGATCGCCCTCGCACGACTCGGGGACGACGCGTACTGGGAGTACTCGCCCTCGTTCTTCGAGCTCGTCTCTCCGCCCGGACGCGCGACGATAGAGATCGGCGCCGGAGAGGGCCGCGTGGCGCGCGACCTGGCGGAACGCGGACACCCCGTCACAGGGGTCGACGCCTCGCCCACGATGCTCGAGGCGGCCGCGGAGGAGCATGCCGAAGGCAAGTACGTGCTGGCGGATGCGGCCGCTCTCCCGTTCCCGGACGATTCCTTCGACCTCGCGGTCGCCTACAACTCGCTGATGGACATCCAGGACATGCCGGGCGCCGTGCGCGAGGTCGCCCGGGTCCTGGAGCCGGGAAAGCCCTTCTGCATCTGCCTTACGCACCCGCTCGCCGACGCGGGCCGCTTTCAGGCGCGCGAGGCCGACGCCCCCTTCGTCATCCGCGGCTCGTATCTGGATAGCCGCCGAGTCGAGGACACGTACGAGCGCCACGGGGTGCGCATGACCTTGTGCGGCTGGTCGTATCCGCTCGAGGATTACACCCGGGCGCTCGAAGGCGCCGGGTTCCTGATCGAGGCGCTACGCGAGCCGCCGCAGCGCGACGACATCGTCGAGGCGGATCCCGCCGAAGCGCGCTGGCAGCGCCTTCCGCAGTTCCTCTATCTGCTAGCCGTCAGCGCCGACGGCCGAGCTCGCTGAGCCAGGCGGCGATGCGCAGGCCGAGCCAGATCGGCGTCAGCACGATGTAGAAGAGGAAGATCCCCGTCGCGAGGGCGACAAACCAGGTCACCCACCGCCAGACAGGGACGGGACCCTTCGGGGTAGTGGCCTGGGTCAGGACGCCGCCGCCTCCGCCCGCCGCTCTTCCACGATCCGGATGATGCGGTGTGCGGTCTCCTCGATCGAGAGCTCGGACACCTCGATGACCGGACAGCCGAGCCTGCGCTGGACGGCTGCGGCCTGCTCGAGCTCCTCGTAGATCTCGGCGAGCTCCGCATAGCGCCGTCTCGAGCTCCCCATGTTGCGAAGCCGAGCCTGCCTGATCTCCGCGAGCCGGCTCGCCTCCAGGGTGAGCCCGACGATCTTGGAAGGGTCGATCTTGAACAGCTCGGCCGGGGCCTCGATCCCCTTCACGATCGGGACGTTCGCCGTCTTGTGCCCGAGATAGCCGAGGTATATCGACAACGGGGTCTTCGACGTGCGCGAGACCCCCACGAGGACGATGTCCGCTTCCTCGAGCCCCCTCCCCATTCCGTCGTCGTACTTGACCGCGAACTCGATCGCCTCGATGCGCTTGAAGTAGACCGAGTCGAGGGGGTGGCGGGCCCCCGGCGTCATGCGCGCCGCCACCCCGGAGACCCGTGCGACCGCGTCGATCGGGTGGCCGAGAAGGTCGCAGTAGTGCAGGCGTGCGCTGCGGCAGAGCGTCCGCATGGCCTCTCGCAACTCGGGCTCGACCAACGTGTAGACGACGACGGCCGGGCGGCCGCGCGCGCGGTTGACGGCGAGGCGCAGGTCGTCGACCGTCTCGACGCGCGGATGGCGCACTTCTTCGAACGGCTGGTCGGGGAACTGCGCCTCCAGGGCGAGCACGAGCCGGGCCGCCGTCTCTCCGGTCGAATCGGAGACGACATGAAGCTCGACCGGGTTCTTCATCGGCTCGGGGTCTTCATCGGCGAGAGGTTAGCCCGTCTAGCCCGATAACCTCACCTCCGTGACCGAGACGACCGAGGTGACGATGGAGAAGATCGTGTCGCTCTGCCGCCGCCGCGGCTTCGTCTTCCCCTCCTCGGAGATCTACGGCGGCCTCGGGTCGACGTACGACTACGGCCACTACGGAGTCCTGCTGAAGGACAACATCCGCTCGCTCTGGCTCGCCGCGATGGTGCGTGACCGCGACGACATCGTCGCGCTCGACTCGGCGGTCATCCTCCATCCCCGGGTCTGGGAGGCCTCGGGGCACGTGGGCGAGTTCACCGATCCCCTCGTCGACTGCCGCACGTGCAAGCTGCGCTTCCGCGCCGACAAGCTCGAAGACGCGCAATGCGGGAGAAAGCCTTCCAAGCACCCGGGCGAGACGCCCGACTGCGACCTGACCGAGGCGCGCCACTTCAACCTCATGTTCCAGACGAGAGTCGGCGCAGTCGAGGACGAGAGCTCGGTCGCCTACCTGCGGCCGGAGACCGCGCAGGGCATCTTCGTCAACTTCAAGAACGTCCTTCAGCTCGCTCGCCGCAAGCCTCCGTTCGGCATCGCCCAGGTCGGCAAGGCGTTTCGCAACGAGATCACGCCCGGGAACTTCCTCTTCCGCGTGCGCGAGTTCGAGCTCATGGAGATGGAGTACTTCGTCCCTCCCGCAGAAGCCGACGAGTGGCACCGCTACTGGATCGACCAACGCATGGACTGGTACCTCCGCTACGGACTGCGCGAGAGCCGCTTGCGGATCCGCGAGCACGGCGAGGAGGAGCGCTCGCACTACTCGCGAGCGACGAGCGACCTCGAGTACCTGTATCCAATCGGCTGGGGAGAGCTCGAGGGCGTCGCCAACCGCGGCGACTACGACCTCACGCAGCACACGCAGCACTCGGGGACGAAGCTCGAGTACGTCGGCGAGGGCGGCGAGCGCTACACGCCCTGGGTCATCGAGCCCGCCGTCTCGATGGAGCGGATCTTCGTCGCGCTGCTCGTGGACGCCTACGACGAAGAGGTCGTCGCCGAGCGGCAGCGCACGGTGCTCCGGCTCCACCCGGCGGTCGCGCCGGTCAAGGCTGCAGTCCTACCGTTGATCGCGAAGAACGAGGGGATGGTCGGCCAGGCGCGGGCCCTGTACGAGGAGCTGCGCCGGGGCCACATCGTCGAGTACGACGAGGGCGGGGCGATCGGGCGCCGCTACCGCCGCCAGGACGAGATCGGCACGCCGTTCGCCTTCACGATCGACGAGCAGACGCTCGAGGACGAGACCGTGACGGTCCGAGACCGCGACTCGCTCGAGCAGGAACGACTGCCGATCGACAGCGTGCGGTCCTGGCTCGACGAGGCGCTCGACCGGCCGTGGAAGACGCCGAAGGGGGACTGAGAACTCGATTCACAATGACCCTTGAGCCATCATGAACCGAGGTCTAGACGCTTCGGAGGCTGCGGAGCTGGAAGCCGCCGTGATACTCATGCGAGGCGGTGATCACCCGTAGCGCCTCGCGGCCGCCGCGGTCGGAGAGCCGTGCGTTCTCGGCGTCGGCGAGCGGCAGGCTGAGCAGCGCCTCGATCCCGCGCACGCCTTCGAGAGAAAGCGGAAGCGCGCCGTCGGCGCAGTTCTGGCAGACCGCCCCGCCGGCCTTCGGCGAGTAGCCCGCGAGCCCCTCTTCCGAGCCGCACTCCGCGCAGCTCGTCAGGTGCGGCAGGTAGCCGGAGAGCCAGAGCAGCTTCAGCTGGAAGGAGAGGGCGAGCGGGTCGAGCGCCGGGGTGCGGCTGGGGTGCGGCTCGACGGTGTCCAGGACGTCGAGGAACCTGGCGAGGGCGCGGAAGGCGCGGGCGTTCGCCTCTTGCTCGGGGAAGAGCCGCAGCATCGCCTCCGCCCCGACGAGCCCGACCCCGAGCCGGTAAGGCTCTTCCCGTGTGAGGTGGTGCGAGCGGATCAGGTCGGCTCCGGCGACCGTCTGCAGCTCGCCGCGGCCCTCGTGCAGCATCAGCTCGACGTGGCTGAGAGGCTCGAGCCGGGCCCCGTAGCGCGACTTGGTGCGCCTGACGCCCTTGGCCATCGCTCCGACGCGCCCTCGGGCGAGCGTGTACAGGTGCAGGACGCGGTCGGCCTCGCCGAAACGGAACGAACGCAGGACCACGGCCTCGGTCTTGTAGGTGCGACCCGCCATCGGGTCCAGTCTAGTTTCGCGTCAGGCTAAACAGACCTGCGGGAGGGCCAGCCCTCCTCGGCCTGTTTCTTACGGCCGTGTGACGCATCGTGGCTGCGATTGAGCTTCCAGCGGGTCACCGCGTCCCAGCGCTGGACGTTGCGTCGCGGCTCTTAGAGCCGCTGGCAGGACGGGCAGTACCACGTTCCGCGCCCGCCGGCGCGGATCTTCTCGATCGGAGTGCCGCAGCGTGGGCACGACTCGCCGGCGCGGCCGTAGACCTTGAACTCCTCCTGCATGGAGCCGGAGCGACCCTCCGGCGTCCGGTAATCGCGCAGCGTCGCCCCCTGCCGTGCGATTCCCGTCTTCAGCGCGCGGCGGGCGCCGCTCCGGACCCTGCTCACCTCTTGCTCGTCGAGCGTTCCCGCAGGTCGAAGCGGGTGGATCCGAGCATGCCACAGGCCCTCGTCGGCGTAGATGTTTCCGAGCCCGGCGACCGTGCGTTGATCCAAGATTGCCGCCTTTATGGGCGCGCGCCTCCCGCTGAGACGCTTCGCCAGGAAGCGCGTCGTGAAGGTGCGGCCGAGCGGCTCGGGGCCGTTCTTGAGGTCGAGGTAGGGCTCGACCTCGGCGGACTCGAGCAGGAGCCACGTTCCGAATCGGCGGACGTCCCGGTACGCGACGTCCGATCCGTTGTCTAGTCTGATAACAGCACGTCGATAGGGATCGTCCTGGAGGGTCCCGCCCGACGCGTACTGAAGGGACCCCGTCATCCGGAGGTGAATGAGGAGAGCGCGAGAGGTGCGAAAACGGACAACCAGATACTTGCCGCGGCGATCGAGGCGGACGATTCCTTCGCCGGTGAGCTCGGCCTCCACCTCGCGCGGGTCATGAGGGCGCGTCAGCCGTGGATCGAGGATGGTGACGTCCTCGAGCCGGTGACCCTCGAGGACGGGTGCCAGCGCGGCCCGGATCGTCTCGACTTCGGGAAGCTCGGGCACGGCTCGGGGTCAGCGCGAGGCTGGGCGAGGCTCGGCGGGGCTCACGCCTCGAGGATCGACGTGCCGGGGATCCGCTTCGGCGGGGACTTTCCGCCCACCCAGGCGTTCACCGTCGCGCCCACGTCGGCGAACTCTCCTTCGTGCACCTGGCCCGCGGCGTTCTTCCCCTCGACGTAGGCGAGCAGAAGCGCGTACTCGCGGGAGTGGTCCGTGGACGGCGTCGTCGGATCGCAGCCGTGGTCGGACGTGAGGATCAGCAGATCACCGTCACGGAGCGTCTCGAGCAGGTCGGGTAGCCGGCGGTCGAAGTCCTGCAGGCAGCGATGGAAGTTCACCGGGTCGTTCCGGTGCCCCCAGAGCGTGTCCGTCTCGATGAGGTTCGTGAAGACGAAGCCCTCGTCGAGCTCCCGCAGGAGCCGCTCCGTCTCGGCGATGCCCTCGAAGTTCGACTTCGTGGGATGCGACTCGTCGATGTCGCGCCCCGCGAAGATGTCGCCGATCTTGCCCACGCCGTGCACAAGGACTTCCTTGTCGTGCATGAGCGTGAGGTAATTTGGCGTGGGCGGCTCGAGCGAGAAGTCGCGTCGATTCGGCGTGCGCTCGTAGTTCCCCGGCTCCCCGACGAAGGGCCGGGCGATGACCCGTGCGACCGCATGCTTTCCGGTCAGGATCTCCCGGGCGACCTCGCAGCCGTGGTAGAGCTCTGCGAGCGGAATCGTCTCCTCGTGCGCGGCGAGCTGGAAGACGGAGTCCCCGGAGGTGTAGACGATCCACTTTCCGGTCTCCTGGTGCTCCTCGCCCAGCTCCTGAATGATGTCCGTCCCCGAGGCGGGCCGGTTCCCGATGACCCCCCGCCCCGTGCGGTGCATGAACGGATCGATCACCTCGAAGGGGAAGCCGTGGGGATAGGTCGGAAGCGGCTGGGGCGTCACGATCCCCATCAGCTCCCAGTGCCCCGTGGTCGTGTCCTTGCCCTTCGATCGCGCGAGCAGACGCCCGGCGACCGCGGGCGCTCCGGGCTGCGGCCGGCAGCCTTCGAGGGGCTCCACGTTCCCGAGCCCGAGAGCCTCCAGGTTGGGAAGATCGAGGCCGCCGACCGCGCGGGCCACGTTGCCGAGCGTGTCGGACTCCTCGTCCCCGTACCGGTCTGCGTCCGGCAGCGGCCCCGCGCCGACGGCGTCCAGCACGATGACGCACGCCCTCGGCATGCGGCTATTCTATGGCGGTCATGACCACTGTCCTGGGCCTGTTCGGAATGGCCCTCTTCATCGTTTGCACCATCACGGTCGCCGCTGCGATCACATGGACGGTGGTCAGGCTGACGCCCTCCAAGGCGCAGAACAAGTCGCAGTCGAGCTAGCCGGACAGCTTAGACAGGCGAGAGCGGAAGGACGTCCTCGAGCGGCTCGTACCCGAGCCCGTGCGCGTCGGCCACCGCCTCGTACGTGACCTTCCCGTGCATGACGTTCACCCCGCGCGCGAGCGCGGGATCGCGGGCCACGGCCTCGGCCAGCCCGTAGTCGGCGATGGCCTCGACGTAGGGAAGCGTGGCGTTCGTGAGCGCCTTCGTTGCCGTGATCGGAACCGCTCCGGGCATGTTCGAGACGCAGTAGTGGATCACGCCTTCCACCTCGTAGACGGGATCACTGTGCGTCGTGGGGCGCGAGGTCTCGGCGCAGCCGCCCTGGTCGATCGCGACGTCGCACAAGACGGAGCCGTCCTTCATCTGCCGGATGGTCTCGCGAGTCAGGAGCTTCGGGGCGCGGGCACCGGGGATCAGCACCGCGCCGATGACCACGTCGGCCTCGGCCACCGACTCCTCGATCTGGAGGCTCGACGACTGCAGCAGGACGACCCGGCCGGACAGCGCCGCCTCGAGGTGGCGCATACGGTCGACCGACCGCTCGAGGATGACCACGTTGGCCCCGAGCCCGAGCGCGATCAGCGCCGCGTTGTAGCCCACCATCCCGCCGCCGATCACGACCACGTTCCCCGGAGCGACGCCCGGGACGCCGGCGAGCAACAACCCCCGCCCGCCTCGCGGCCTCTCGAGGAACGTCGCCCCGGCCTGGGCCGCGAGCCGGCCCGCGATCTCGCTCATCGGCGCGAGCAGCGGCAGCGTGTGATCCACCTCCACCGTCTCGTAGGCGACGGAGGCGACCCCGCTCTCCATCAAGGCGTGCGTGAGCGGCTCGCTCGCGGCCAGGTGGAGATAGGTGAAGAGGATGAGGTCGTCGCGCAGGTTCCCGTACTCCTCGGGCAGCGGCTCCTTCACCTTCAGCACGAGCTCGGACTCTCCCCAGACATCGTCCCCTGCGACGATCCGGGCGCCGACCGCCTCGTAGGCGGCATCCGGGAAGGCGCTTCCCTCCCCCGCCCCCGCCTCGACCAGGACGTCGTGGCCACGCTGGATGAGCTCGCGCGCTCCGGCAGGTGTGAGCGCGACGCGGTACTCGTCCGGCTTGATCTCGGTGGGAACGCCGATTCTCATGGAGGAAGCCTACGCCCCGATACAAACACCGAGCTCTCCCCAGCATCCGCTACCGCGCTCGGCGGTCAGCGTCTATCGTCCGAGTCGAAGAGTCCGTAGTTCTGGTGAATGCCGAAGTCGTGCGGCGCGCCTCCACCGAGGCGATCCCTTTTCGCACGCGTCATCTCCGCGCGCCGGAACTCCTGCGCCTCGCGCAGGGTCTCGAACTCGCGGAGCTCAGAGTCGGTTCGGACGGCGTAGGCGGAGCCACGCCGATAGATGCCGCGATGGAGCGTTCTACGGAGCTTCACGCTTGGGTCACCGTAGCAATGTCAGAAGCTGTGATCAGTGTGGCGGAGTCCCCGGACGCCCGCGGAATGGGTCCCTGACGCAACCTACGGTGCGGAAAGCGGCGCAACCATATCCCGCGCCGCGTCCACGAGCGCGAGCGTGACCTCCACCATGGCCTCGAGATCGGCGACCGCGATGCGCTCGTCGGGCGTGTGGATGTCGGTCATCCCATTCGCCAGATTCACACAGTAGAGGCCGCGTTCGTTGAAGACGTTGGCGTCGGCGGCTCCACCGGACAGCCCGAGCGTCGCCTCGTGGCCCGTGCGGGTGAGCGCCTCGCGGGCGAACCTGATCGGAACGTCGTCCTGCTTGAACCGGTAACCGCGGTACTGCTTCTTCACCTCGGTCTCGACCTCGCACTCGCCGAGCTCGGCGGCGAACGTGACCGCCTCCAGCATCTCTTGCACGACGTCCGCGAGCTTGCGCTCGTCGTGGGAACGCGCTTCGGCCAGGAACGTGCACCACTCCGGGACAATGTTGCCCGCGGTGCCACCCTCGATCGTCCCCACGTTCGCAGTCGTGTCCTCGTCGACGCGCCCGAGCCGAAAGTCCGTGATCGCGCGCGCCGCGGCCGCGATCGCCGAGCGGCCTTCCTCCGGGAACATGCCCGAATGGGCGGCGCGGCCGTGAAACCGCACCTGCATTGCGTGCGCGAACGGCGCGCCCAGGATTATCTCGCCGATGGGCGCCGCCTGGTCGTAGACGTAGCCGACCTGCGCGCGTAGCCGCTCGTGGTCGAAGGCGCGTGCGCCCAGCAGCCCGACTTCCTCCTTCGGTGTAAAGAGGAGCTCGATTCCCGCGTGCGGCCTCTGCTCCGAGAGGACTGCCCGCACGCCCTCGAGCATGGCGGCGACCGCCGCCTTGTTGTCGGCTCCGAGGATCGTCCCCGCCGCGTTGCGGACGAATCCGTCCTCGACCACAGGCTCGATCGCGCCTTCCGGCGGGACGGTGTCGAGGTGCGCACAGAAGAAGAGCGGCGTCCCCTCGCTGGTCGGCTCGACGCGGCACAGGAGGTTCCCCATCGTGGAGCCGACCTCCGCCCCGGCGCCGTCCTCGTCCACCTCGAGCCCGAGGTCGCGCAGATAGGCGATCGTCCGGTCGGCCACCTCGCGCTCTTCCCCCGGTGGGCTCGGGATCGCCGCCAGCTGGGTGAAAAGCGTCAGGACGTCAGAGGCGAAGGTCTCGGACATGCCTCGGATCCTATGGAGTTACGACTGGGCGGCTACGGCAACAGCGTCCCGTGAGCGGGCGCGCTCCAGCGCGGCGCCCACGAAGTCCCTGAACAACGGCGCGGGCCGCGTGGGCCGGGACTTGAACTCCGGGTGGAACTGGCTGGCGACGAACCAGGGGTGATCGGGCAGCTCGACGATCTCGACGAGCCGCCCCTCCTGGAACGTCCCCGAGACGATCAGGCCGGCCTCGACAAGCTTCGGGCGAAGGGAGTTGTTCACCTCGTAGCGGTGGCGGTGCCGCTCGTTGATCACGTCCTCGTCGTACGCTTCGTAGGCACGGGTGCCCTCGACCACCTCGACGGCCTGCGCCCCCAGCCGCATCGTCCCGCCGAGATCCTCGATCTCCTTTTGCTCGGGCAGCAGGTCGATGACGGGATACGGGGTCTCCGGATCCATCTCGGTCGAGTTGGCGCCGTCCATCCCCACGACGTTGCGCGCGAACTCGGACACCGCGACGTGCATCCCGAGGCACACGCCCAGATACGGAATCCCGCGCTCCCGCGCAACGCGGCAGGCGAGGATCTTCCCCTCCCACCCGCGCGACCCGAATCCGCCGGGAACGAGGATCCCGTCGACCTGCTCCAGCTCGGCAGCCGCCTCCTCCAGCGACATGCCTTCCGCGTCGACCCACCGCACCTTCACCGAGCACTCGTGATGCAGCCCCGAGTGCTTGAGCGCCTCGTGCACCGACAGGTAGGCGTCATGCAGCTTGACGTACTTGCCCACGAGCCCGATCTCGACCTCCTCCGTCGCCGTCTCGATCCGCTCGGCGAGCTCGATCCACTCGCCGAGGTCGGCTCCGTCCACCGGCAGGCCGAGCTTCTCGCACACGAGCCGGTCGAGACCCTCCTTCTGGAGCGCCATCGGAACGAGATAGACGTCGGGAAGATCCTTGTTCGCAACCACGGCGCTGCGATCGACGTCGGCGAAGAGCGCGATCTTGTCGCGGATGTCGGTGGACATCTCGTCGCGTGAGCGGCAGACGACCACGTCGGGGTGGATGCCGATGCGGCGCAGCTCGTTGACCGAGTGCTGCGTCGGCTTCGTCTTCAGCTCCCCGGCCACGTCCACGAACGGCACCAGGGTCACGTGGACGTACACGACGTTCTCCGGGCCGACCTCGCGGCGGAACTGGCGAATCGCCTCCAGGAAGGGAAGCGACTCGATGTCGCCCACCGTCCCGCCGATCTCCGAGATGACGACGTCGGTGTCCGTGGCCTCGGACGCGCGCCTGATGCGGTCCTTGATCTCGTTCGTGATGTGCGGGATGACCTGGACGGTCGAGCCCAGGTACTCGCCCTTGCGCTCCTTCCGCAGGACGGCATACCAGATCGAGCCGGACGTGTGGTTCGAGTTCCGGGACAGGTTCTCGTCCACGAATCGCTCGTAGTGGCCGATGTCGAGGTCGGTCTCGGCGCCGTCCTCGGTGACGAAGACCTCGCCGTGCTGGAACGGGCTCATAGTCCCCGGGTCGACGTTGATGTACGGGTCGAACTTCTGCGCCTGCACCTTTAGGCGGCGTGCCTTGAGCAAGCGGCCGAGCGAGGCGGCGACGATTCCCTTGCCGAGCGACGACACGACGCCGCCGGTGATGAAGACGTATTTCGTGGGCCGGGCGCTCACCAGGCTCTCCGAAAGCCCGATCCGCCGTTCCCCCATCCCGTGAGTGGACCCACGGGCTTCTAGCCTAGCAGCAGGGTCAGACCTCTACTCCGGCGCCGCCGTCTGGACGAGGCTGTGCAGGCGGGTCAGCGCCCTGACCGGGAACGAGCGGCGCAGCCCGATCAGCGAGAAGCCGTCCAAGGTCAGCGTGGCGAGGGTCCTGTCCGGCCCGCGCGGCTCGAGGGTCAGCTCGGCGTCGATGCGCTCGCCGGTCAAATGGAAGGCGAAGCGGCTCATCGGCTCGATCGCGAGCACGATCAGCTTGCCGGTCATGTTCGGGCGGCGGAAGAGCGTCGGCCGGTTGTCGCCGACGACCGTCCAGCGAGCGCCGGGAGCGAACCCCCTGCGATCGGGCTCGAGCCCGGAGATCCCTGGCCACCAGTCGGGGAAGTTGTACGGCTCCGACAGGAAAACCCACACGTCCTCGACCGGAGCGAGCAGCTCGCGCGCGGCGGAAACCCTCATCCCAGAGTCGCGAGAAACTCGCGGCCGCCAAGCATCCGCTCCAGCTCGGAGCGGCGTTCGCTCTCGTCGAGCTCCTCGATGCGCGTGTGCGTCGGGTCGCCCGGCACCTTCTCCACACGGAAGTGGCGGTCGGCGACGCTCGCGATCTGCGGGAGATGCGTGATGGTGATCACCTGCGCGCGCTGCGCCAGGCGGCTAAGTGTCTCCCCCACGGCGTGGGCGGTCTCGCCCCCGATCCCCGCGTCGATCTCGTCGAAGATGAGCGTGTGGCCGCCGCCGACGGCCGCGATCGCGAGCGCGATGCGGGAGAGCTCTCCGCCCGAGGCGGTCTCCGCAACCGGAGCGAACGGGAGGCCCGGATTGGGGCGGATCAGGAAGGAGACGCGGTCGGCGCCGGACGTCCCGGGCTCGGCGGCCTCGAGCTCGACCCGGAACTCGCCCTCGCCGAGGCCGATCCCGGCCAGCTCCTTCGCGACCGCTTCCGCGAACGGGGTCGCGGACTTCTCGCGCGCCTTGCGAAGCGCCCCGGCCAGAGAATCCACCAGCGCCTCGGCTTCCTCCAGCTCCTTTGCCGCAGCCGCGACCGGATCGATTCCCTCGTCCATCGCGGCCAGCTCGGAGCGGGCCTCGGCCGCGCGGGAGAGCAGCTCCTCGTAGGAGTCGCAGCGGTACCGCCGCTTCGCGTCGGCGATCCGCTGCAGCTTCGCCTCGACCTGTTCCAGCCGGTCCGGCTCGGCTTCGAGGGAGTGCAGGAAGCTGCGCAGCTCACCCGCTACGTCGCGGAGGCGAAGCGCAAGGTCGCGGAGCTCGCCGCCGGCGCGTTCGAGCTCCGGTGCGAGCCGTTCGAGCGGAGCCACGGCGCCTTCCGCGCGCGCGACCAGTGCGTCGGCCGCCTCCCCCTCCTCGGACGCGAGCGCCTCGACGGCGGCGGAAGCGCCCTCGGCCAGCTCGGTGACGTGCCGGAGCCGCTCCCGCTCACGGCCGAGCGCTTCCTCCGTGTCGGGCTCGAGCTCGTCGGTGTCCTCGACGAGCGCGCGCAGCTCGGCGAGCCGGGCCTCGAGCGCCGCGGCGTCCCGCGTGAGCTCCTCGTGACGCCGCCGGGCCGCCTGCAGCTCACGCCAGGCCGCGCGCATCCGCGTGCGGCGGCGGAGCTGCTCCTCGCCGATGAAGGAATCGAACACTTCGAGCTGGTACGCGTGACGCGAGAGCCGGCGCTGCTCGAACTGGCCTGACATCGCGACCAGCGCCTCCCCCGCCGCGGCTGCGTCCTGAGCAGCAACCGCCCGCCCCCAGGCGAACGCTCGGGCGCGACCCTCCTTCGACGCGCGGCGGGCTACGACCAGCCCTTCCTCGCCTTCGGGGCGCACGGCCGCCAGCGGCTCCATCCCTTCGTCGTCGAGCAGGCCTTCCGGCAGGTCGAGCTCCGCTTCCACATATGCCTCTCCGGAGTCTGCGCCGACGAGCGCAGGGTCGGCCTTCGCGCCGAGCAGCAGCCCGATCGCCTGGGCGAGGATGGTCTTGCCCGCGCCGGTCTCGCCGGTGATGGCGTTCAGGCCGGGATCGAAGGCGAGATCGGCCTCTCGGATCAGGACGAGGTTCTCGATGCGCAGGTGGCGCAGCACCGGTCAGATCGTAGTGAGGGCGGAAGACCGCGACCAGGTGTCCCGGGCGGACACCGCGTTCGCTGGAAGATCAGGCGAGGGTCGCGCGTCGTGAGGACAGAGTCAACGTGCAGTGACCTTCGAACAGAAGGGGAGAGAATGATCACGCGCATCGGCCGGAGGTTACGCCTCCATTTGGTCGGCGCCGTCCTGACCGCACTCGCGCTCGCGGCCACGGCGATGGCCGGCTCGGGGATCGGAGGAGTGTTCAATCTCGGGCAGACGAACACCGTCGACGCCGCCACCTCGGTCGCGGGAACCGTGAACGGCAACGGCCAGCTGGTCGCCCTGAACGA